>Ga0164290_1001327_pt1 | contig 40018 bp, 28 predicted proteins | sample Micstemetagenome_FD_108782 | JGI IMG/M metagenome (GOLD analysis project Ga0164290, IMG submission 108782) | Contaminated culture microbial community from soil near Moab, Utah, USA - Microcoleus steenstrupii SON62 (Illumina Assembly) | ecosystem: Environmental > Terrestrial > Soil > Soil crust...
CCCATGTTCCGGCAGCGTGAAAGGCGAAAGCCCTCGTGCGGCTGGGTAACGAAGTGAACGGGGAAGGGCATCCGGCGGGCGAAGGAGCGAACGACCTGCTCGGTGTCGTCCGTACTACCGTCGTCGGCAACGATCACTTCCATCTGCCGGGCCATCGTCTGCTGAGCTACCGACGCGAGCACCCGTTCCAGATGCCGGGGCATCTGATAAGTGGTGATCACGAGAGATACTTTGGGCTCAGAAGACATCCGGTATCCTTGCGCAGGGCTGCAGGCGGGGAGAGTACTAGTGGAGGCGAATCGAGGCAATGGCAGTTGGACAGGGGCCGCTGCTGGGTCACTTTTCGCTGTCAGCAAAATGACCAATGAACAAATCCCAATGACAACCGGGGAGAGATGAGGCCGATTCCAGCACCCTTCCCCTTTGGTCATTGGGGCTTGGTCATTGAGATTTCGAAATGCTAGCAGCCCTCGCCACCACTACCACCCGTACGCGCGGCCGAAACCTGGAAAGATTTGGCCGAATCCGGTGGCCTTTTTAGCTAGCGGGAGCTTGCCGATTCTCGATGACATTTCTGCGGGGGCGAATTGCTCCGATCAGTTTGCCAACCGCGATGAATGCTGCGTCAATGCGTGCGGCAGGAGCCTGTGGGGGGTGAGGGCCGCACGTCGGCGTAGGTGTTCGGCATTGGCTGCTTCGGGACGAACGTGGCGAACCATGAGACCGCCAGGTTTGTCCCGAGGCGGCCTTTTTTCGTGAGTACACCGTAGACAGTAAACAGTTCACCGTACAAACGGCGACGGGCCGCCGGAACCGTTTACTGTGAACTGTCTACTGTTTACTTGCTTCCCACGCAGTAGAGCGAATTCTCACCGCGGATAAACAGCTGTCCCTGGCTGATCGCTGGCGAGGCGTAGCAGTACTCGCCGAGCTTGTTTTCGGCGACTACTTCCAGTTGCGCTCCTGGGCGGACGACCTTCATTACGCCGTCGTCGGCCAGCAGGTAGACGAGCCCGCCAGCAGTCACCAGCGAGGCGCTATAGCTCTTGCCGAGTCGCTCCATCCATTGCAGTTCGCCGCTGCGGGCCTTGTAGCACGAGACGGCGCCATTATCGGCGGCGACGATGAAGTATTCGCCGCAGAGAATTGGGGACGGAACGTAGCTCGCTCCCTTTTTCACCCGCCAGGCGATCGCCTCGTCGTCGAGCTTGCCGCTGCCCCGCGGATCGACTGCCAGGATGTGACGCTCAGGAAAACCCGCCGTCAGGTACGCGTACTTGCCGTCGTACACCATGGAAGCGACGAACTGTTCCGTCGGCCCGTCCATGATCCAGTGCCGCTCACCGGTTCTGGGATCGTAGCTCGCCACGCACATGCTGCCTGAGAGAATCATCTGCGTGCGGCCGTCAATGTCGCGGATGATCGGCGTGACATAGCTGCGCGTCTTGTTCTCGCGATCGACCTTCCAGATTGTCTCGCCCGTCTTCTTGTTCAGAGCAACGATGTAAGCCTCGCCATCGTGATCGCCGTTGACGATCAGCTTGTTCTCGAACAGTACGGGCGAACTGCAGTAGCCATGCACGCTGGCGAAGCGGCCCGGTTTGACGAGCCATTGCTGGTTACCATCGAAATCGTAGGCGGCGACGACCATCTCGCCCGGCGTGCGTTCGGTCTCGCTGCCGAAGTCCGGGAGCAGAAACGTGACGTAGACCAGCTCGCCGTCGGTCGTCGGCGTGCCTGAGGCATAGCTGTTGAGCGTATGCTTCTTCTCCTTCGGAGCCTCAATCACCGTCTTGCGCCACAACTCCTTGCCGGTCTGACGATCGAGGCACAGCAGCAGCCGATCGGGTTTATCCTCCGTGCCTTCGCCGTCGACAAATGACGCCAGGAAGACTTTGTCCTGCCACACGATGGGCGACGAATGCCCCTTCCCGGGAATCGGCGACTTCCAAGCGACGTTCTTCCCAGATGCGCCATCCCACTCGGTCGGAATGTTTGTCTCGAGACTCGTCCCATCGCCACGAGGGCCTCGCCAACCGGACCAGTTTTCGGTCATTGGTTCATCAGCGAGTGCGCTGCAGGTGGAACCGAAGATCAGCAGCAAAGCGAGCAGGCGAGGCATAGGTCACCGAGGTGGGAAAGTGCGGTGGGATGTCAGTCGGGCCGTTTGCAGACTTCAATGCTGGCGAGAGATCGGTGCATCGCCATCACGTCGCTGGTTAGCGACGCTTCCTGGAAGCGTTCGTGGACAGCGAACGTCGGCCTATTCTACTGCCGCCTTGCGGAACATCCACAAGAACCACAGCATCACGAAGACAATTCCCAGGTTGAGCACCAGGCCGATCACCGCGATTCCCGCGGTCTGACTTCGTTGACGAATCCCCTGGATGAGCCCATAGACGCCCAGCCCAATTCCGCCAAAGACAAACAGCAAACTGACCCAGCTGACGATTTGATTCAGCAACCAGACCTCGTCCGCCTTTTGCTTGGCCGTGAGTTGGTGAAAGGTACAAGTGAGCGTAAAGCAGATGTACGCAGCGAGAATCGACAGCCGCGCCGCCCAACGTCCCGGCTCGGCTGGTGGGAGTTGCGGTGCAGGCTCAGTCATGCGTTGCCACGAGAAAGGGGTCGGGAGTCGTCTCGGCTGGTGGCTATCCTACTAGAAAAAGCCTCGTCCGAGACGACTCCCGACCCCTTCTTGTTTCCATCCTGGGGTGGCTGGGGCCAAACGAAGTGGTGCCCCAGCGAAGTGTAGCCGCGGATTGCTCGCACCAATGCAGTTCAGGATACAAGTCAACTCGCCGCTCGCTGCGGCAGCGCTGCGCTATGCCCCAGGGCACCTTTAAAGCTCTAAGAACCCGTACTACTCCGGCAGTGGCTTGTCCTTCGTCTCTGGTGCGAACAGCAGCGTAATAACGCCGACGAAGAAGATCGCGCACATGCACACGCCCGCGTAGCGCCAGTTGAGCGGCGGCGGATACTTATCGGGCGTGAACACCTGACTCGTCAACAAGCCCAGCACGGTCGGCCCACCGGCCGCCACATAGCGGCCGACGTTATAGCAAAAGCTGGTGCCCGTACTTCGCAATCGAGTCGGGAACAACTCGGGGAAGTAAATCGCGTATCCGGCGAACAAGGACAACTGGAAGAAGCCCATGATCGGGATCATCCAGAAGATGTCAGTGGGTTTGTTCAGGTAAGCGAACACGAACGCAGTCGACGCCGACGCGCCTAGAAAGGCGATCAGGAACGTCGGTCGCCGACCGATGCGCATCGTGATCCAGCCGAAGCTATACATGCCCAAAAACGCGCCGACTTGCTGCATGAGCAGCGTCAAACTTTGCCACGTGGTCAGGCTGCTGCTGATCTCCCGCTCGATGCTCGTGCGCAAGGTTCGTTGATCCTCGGGAAGCGAGGCGACCAACTGCTTTCGCTCTTCAGGCTTCATGGGACTCTGTTCCCACTCCTGCAGTTTTTGCAGAACGGCCGTCTTCTCTGCGTCCCCCTCGGCGGCCGCGAAGTATTCTTCATAAACAGCAGGCGCAAGGTTCTTGCGGAACACTTGGCGCGACAAATCGCCGCTGAAGAAGCCGATGCCCCACAAACCAATCACGCCCGGAATCGCCAGCATGAGGCCGACAATCGCGCTCCTGCGCCAGCGCGGATCGGTAAACATCTCAACATACGAACCGCGTTTGACGTCCTTCCCGCCCGATTGCGCCACCTTCTGCCACTGCTCGGGCTCCTTCAAGCGGCGACGTATTACGAGGGCCAGCAGCGCGGGCAAGGCGCCAATGACGAACATGATTCGCCACGCGCTAATGCCCTTCTCCTCAAGCGGCGCGAGCGCAATCCCGATCAGAGCAGCCGATACGTTGCCGATTGCCGACAACGCCTGCAACAGGCTCAAGGCGCGCGGGCGAGCGCGGGCCGGCATCACCTCGGCCACCAAGGCGACGCCGACCGCGAACTCGCCGCCGACTCCGAGACCCGTCAGAAAACGGTAAAAGGAAAAATCCCAAACACTCGTCGATAGCGCACTAAGGCCCGTGCAGGCCGAGTACAAGAGGATGGTGATCACCATCGTCTTCGCCCGGCCGATGCGATCGCCGAGCGCGCCAAACAGCAACCCACCAGTCGCCCAACCAATGATGAAAATGCTGGTGACGTAGCCGCTCCACAAGGCCACCGACGGATGGTCGGCTGCAACCTCAAGTAGTTCCTGCATCGCCTTAGGGCGAGCGAGCGTGAAGAGCTGCTGATCCAGACAATCGAACAACCAACCGAGGGCGGAGACCGTCAGTACGAACCAATGATAGCGATTCAGCAGCTTGTACCACGGCCGACCATCATTCAAATCGTCGAGCGGGGCAGGAGATCCTTCGTCAAAACCGTGCATGATGGCCCTCGAGGAGTGGAGGCGAGGCTTCGCAGTGTAAATGCGATGCTGTCAGACAGCAAGCGTTTCTCCTTGGCGCGCCATGAGCGGCTGCGTGGAACAGGCGTCCCGCCGATTCGCTCACGAGCCCACAGGAGCACAGGCGAGACAGCCGTGCCTCGTTAGCAACTCTCTGCAGTTCGCGAGTTGCTGCTCATGGCCGGGGTTAAAGCACTGCCAAGAGGAGTAGCGAATACTTCGGCTGAGTTCACCGGTGCCCGGCTACATCGCTCGCCTCCGCCATGCTAATTGACAATTCTTAACAATTTCCATAGAATTAAGTCCAGCGAACTTCGCCGGGTTCTCCGGCGTGGAGCGGTTTACTGCTGCGCAGATAGATCCAAACGAGAATTGGCCGCAGCTGGCGGGACGGAGAAGCCAAGCGGCGGTTCAACCACCCACTAGGGGTATTGTGAACTATGGGGAGCAATCTAGCGTAAGTAATTACCTGTCCTCATATTAATAACGTTCAAGAGACCGTTGTAGCTATTGTAGGGCGGTGTTTGCCCGAGCTTGATCGGGCGAGGCCCAAACCCGCCGTTTGGCGGACGGTTCACCCGTTTCGCGGTAGACTTAGTGATTGCCGTTGTAGTTCGAAGAGAGTTAGTGCCGGCGAGCAAGACCACGCGTCGCCGGGCATGAGAAGGAGTGCGTGAATGAGTGCAGGTTTTCCAGGGCAACAGCCCGTTGTGATCTACCACCAGATGAGCCCTCTCAGCCGAATCTTCGGTTGGTTCGGCTGGATCGCCGCGATCATCTGTTTGTTTATGGTGTTCAGCGCCTGGTCGGCCTACAGCGACTACATGGACGAGGACAAAGGAATCACCGAGAAGTTTGTCTCGGGCTCCAAAGCGGCTGACGACAAGATCGCGGTGATCACGATCGATGGCGTGATCATGGAAGACGGCGACGGCTTCGTGAAGAAGCAGATCGATCGCGTGAGCGAAGACGAAGACGTAAAGGCGATTGTCGTGCGCGTCGATTCGCCTGGCGGAACGGTCTCGGGCTCCGACTACATCCTGCATCACTTGAACGAGCTGCGTGAGGACAAGGATATTCCGCTCGTCGTGAGTATGGGCAGCATGGCGGCCAGCGGCGGCTACTACGTTTCGATGGCCGTCGGGGACAAGCCGAATACGATCTTTGCCGAGCCGACGACGACCACGGGCTCGATCGGCGTGATCATTCCGCACTACGACATCAGCGGTCTGCTCGAGCGGTTCGACGTGAAGGACGACTCGATCGCCACGCACGAGCGGAAGCAGATGCTGAGCATGACCCGGCCAATCACGCCGGAGCATCGCGAGTTGATCGAGGCTTATGTGAACGAAAGCTTTGACCGGTTCAAGTCGATCATCAAGCAAGGCCGCCCGGCATTTGAAAAGGACGAGTCGGCGCTCGATCAACTGGCGACCGGCGAGATCTTCAGCGCGAACCAGGCGCTCAAGCATGGCCTGATCGACAAGATCGGCTTCCAGGAGGACGCGATCGATCGGGCGATTGAACTCGCCGGGCTCGACAAGTCGAAGACGAAGGTGATTCGCTTCGAGCCGCCCGTTGATCTGCTCGGTGGATTGGGCCTCTCGAGTGCAAAGATGCCGTCGATGCGCGGTCCGTTCGATGGCCAGTCGCTCATCGATCTGAGCACGCCGCGAGCGTATTACCTGGTTACGATGCTGCCCGCCGCGGCGGCAAGCTACTCAGGAAAGTAATGCGGAACGGGGATTCGGATGCGGAATGAGCGGCAAGAAACAGCGATGCGGAACGCAAGACGCTAACTGCGTCCTACATTCCGCATTTGCAGTTCCGAATTTCATTCACCTTCAGCCGGGCGAGTAAAGCATTTCGCCTTGGAAGTGATACTGCCACCGGCCGGCCCGATCGGCGAGGCGATAAATGGCAACCCGCTGACCATCGGCAAGCTTCTTGTTCTTGCCGATGATGGCCATCACGGTCCGCTGGCACTCGGAGACGGCTTCGCCTTCGGTGTATTCGTTTTCGGGGAAAACGACTTGCTGGTAATGGCCGTCGAGCGGGCCGCCGATGAATTCGATTGCCATGCGGATCATGGGTCCGTGCCTCATCTTCGGGTTCACTATCGTTAGCCGGCAACCTTGCCGGTTTGTCTTCTGTTCCTTTCCGTCCCTCGTCACGCTGCAACCCGCGTCGGCTGCCCGGCCGATGGCGTACAGCCGGGCAGCATTTCGCTGGCGTTACAACTGTCGGAGGAAGGCGACCAGGTCGCTCTTCTCCTCTTCGCTCAACTTCAATTGCTGGACCAAATTGAAAAATTCCACGGTGTCTTCGAGCGTCAGGCAGCGACCGTCGTGCAGGTACGGTGGGCTGTCCTTGATGCCGCGAAGCGTGAAGGTCTTAATCGGGCCATCTCCTGGCTCTTGCGTGAAGCGTTCGAGCTTCAGGTCATGCATTTGATGGTCGATGAAGTGCGGACCGCTGTGACACGTTGCACAACGACCTTTGCCGTGGAAGATTTTCTCACCGCGTAGCTCGGCGTCGGTGGCTTTCTCGGGATCAAGTCGGCCTTCGAACGTCAACTTCGGAGCCGGCGGGAAGTCGAGCATGTTCTGCACTTGGGCCATGTGCGGAATGACAGTGCGTGGCAGCTCGGTGAAGCCCTTTTTCATGGCGTGGATCGGATCGCCGTTGAAGTAAGCAGTGCGCTGCTCGAATTCGGTGAAGTCCTCCACGCTGCGAATGCTACGCTTCGATCCGTGGATCTGCTGATTGAACATGCCGCGGAGGCTCGTCGTATCGAGGCGGAAGCGGCGTTCCTGCGGACGGATGTCGGGATTCAAATGGAATTGGCCGGTCGTGTGGCCATTCACATGGCAATCGAAGCAAGCAACGCCGAGGCTCGGCTTCTCCGTCTTACGATCGTCCGTCAGGTTGAATTCCTCCTGCGGCAGCGGCGTGAGCAGCAGACGCAGACCGTCGAGTTGCACGGGGGTGAGGATATCTTTGAACAGGCGGTGGAAGTTCTCGAGCGTCACGATCTCGCCGCGCGAGACATCACCCAGTTCAGGACGGTTCTGCAGGAAGATGGCTGGCGGAAACTCGGGCAGAAACGCTTCGGGCAGGTCGTGATCGACATCGAACCGCTGCAGCCGCGGGAACTGCTTCACTTGGGTGTTCGTGAACACCTGACCGCCCGGCGTGTGCTTCGGATGCGGCAGTGGTTTGTAGGGGAAAGCGTTCTTCTCGCGGATATCGTCAGGCGACATTTCGGCCAGGTCGGCGAACTTCATTCCCTGCGGTAGATGAGCGGTTGGACCGACAGGCAGCGGCTTGCCGCGGCTCATCTTGGCTTCGGGGTCGAGCTTCGGTTCGAGATTGTAACGCGACTCAAGCAACTCCTGCTGAGCGGCCATGATCTTCGGCTTGTCGGCCTTGTCCTTGGCCATCACCTCTTCGAAGGTCACGGCGTTCGGTTCGCCGGCGCCGAGTGGATCGCGAGCGAAGTCGAAGCCGCGCATCTCGCCTTGCTCCGGTTGATCCTCCAGGGCTCGGCTGCTGCGCTTGGCGTTTTCGGGTTTGAACTTCGCCGGATCGTCGGCCTTGGTCAGTCGCTGCTCAGGACGGTTGCCGCCATCGTCGCGAGCGCCTTGCTGAGCTTCGTCGACGATATCGGTTGGTCGGTTTTGCCGAGCAGCGGGTTGAGCCTGACGTCGGCCATCGGCTTGCACACGCTCGGCTCCTACGGCGCCAGCTCGGGAAGGAGCACGCTCGCCAGCTGGTGGTGGAGGCACGGCGCCGGATTGGCGACGCGCGTCGGGTCGTTGCGATTGAGCGGTTTGACCCGCGGCAGGAGATCGCGACGGAGTGGTTTGAGACGCGGCAACGACGGTCAGCAGCAGAAAGCCGCCCGTTGCCAAGATCGAGCCCATCACGAAGGAAGTTCGGGACATCTTGGTGGTTCCTCGAAGTACAATGCGGCAGTCGTGTGGACGCCCCATTGCATTGCCCACCCGCTTGAGCCGCGACTGCAGCTATCGAGGCAAACCCTGTACCGCCCATACCCGCTCGCACTAACCGGCGGGTGAGCGCACCGCCGGAAGCGAAGGCGAATCGCCACTCATTAAGCGACCTTCCGGCGGCCGGACGCGGCCCGCGTTCGAATCGCAGCACGCTTCTTTGAAGCCTTACCGACCTTCGTCGCTCCTGGCGACTTCAACTCCTGCTTCATCCACTGCTCAAGCAAACCGAGGACTGCTCCCTCTTCGGGTGAAAGCTTGTGCAGCGAAGTGCGGAGTTCACGCTGAGCCTTCTCCTGCAGCGTCTCAACCAGGCGTCGGTCCAGAAACGTCTGAATGACCGCCGGGTGGATGTAGCACTTGCGGCAAACGGCTTTGGTGTTACCCAGCCGTTTCGCGACCTGCTCGATGGCGCCGGTGATGCGGCGTTTCGCCGCCGCTTGAGAATCGAAGTCCTGAAACTCCTGCAGCGCCCGGGCGGCAAGCGCCGTTCCGGCCCAGGTGCGGAAGTCCTTGGCGGTGAATGGGCCACCCGAGATCTCTCGCAAGTAGTCGTTCACGTCGGCCGAGCCGATGTCCCGCACATCGCCGTTCTCGTCGACATACTGCAGCAATTCCTGGCCGGGCAGGTCCTGGCACTGACCAACGATCTTTGCGAGTTGCGGATCGTGCAAGTCGATCTCGTGCCGGACGCCGCTCTTGCCGCGGAAATCGAACGCAATCTTCCGCCCCTTCACGCGCACGTGTTTGTCTTGCAGCGTGGTCAGGCCAAAAGAGTCGTTCTTCTGAGCGTACTCGTCGTTGCCAACCCGAATCAGCGTAGTCTCAAGCAGCCGAACTACGGCGGCGAGGACCTTCTCTCGCGGTAACCCGCGACGCTTCAGGTCGCGAGCAACAGCGCGTCGCATTTTCGGCAACGTGCGGGCAAATTCGATCACGCGCTCGAACTTCACCTCATCGCGAACTTTTTCCCAGTCGGCGTGATACCGATACTGCTTGCGCCCTCGCGCATCCTTTCCGGTGGCTTGAATGTGCCCCCGCTCATGCGGGCAAATCCATACATTGGTCCAAGCGGGCGGAATGGCCAGCGTGTGGATCCGCTGCAACGTGTCAATGTCACGAATCACGCGACCCTGCTCATCTCGGTAGATGAACTTCCGGCCTTGTTTTGCGCGAGTGATGCCGGGGCAATTATCGCAGACATAACGTAGCCCCGCCGTCTTGGCGAACTCGGGTGCGTTTTCCGGCGTGACCTTAATGAGTTTTGACATGCACTTCCGCCTAGGCAATCTCTGTGCCGACCCGACTTAGTCGCGCAAGAGCACTTGCCAAGAGGGCCCACAGCCGAGCCACCAAACCTTCGCGCTCGGAGCGTTCCCTTTGGTGGTGCTCCGACCGTCTCAGATCGGGGCGCAGTGTCTCGCCGGGATACGCCGATCGGGCGTCTGCGGGTCGCTTAAGGTCGCTCTTAAATTGCCGAAAGTCGTGTGCTCTTATGCGTTAAGCATGCTGCCATTGCAGGGCGTCAAAATGACTGGCACGCAGTTTGCCTTAAGCGTCCGCCACCTGCCCAGACAAGGCAGGAAACACGAACAACAACAACTTCTGCCTAGTATGCGTTGAGGAGATCTGCCATGGAGGCTGTGATCAGCAAAACCAATCGACGGACCGAGGGTCGCCTTCCGGATCAGGAAACGATTCGCCGTCGCGCCGAACGTATTCGTATGCATTGGTCGCAAGAAGAACGCCGCCAGCGGGCCGAGCAGGCTCGCCGGTATCTCATTCAGCTTGCGAGCCAGCTGTAATACTGGTGCCCAGACTTTGATCGGGGGACAACGTAGCGCCCTGGCCGTGCCGCCAGTTCGCGATGATCTATACGACCGTGTCGAAGTGTGTCCGCCGCTAGTGTGGCGGACACGCTCGACGCGGAACACACCATGACGGACAACCTGCTATGGCGCTCGCCGAATACAAGCGGAAGCGCGATTTTGAAGTAACCGCTGAGCCCCAGGGCGTCCAAAAATCGAGCGGCCGTTCCATTTTCTGCGTGCAAAAGCACGCAGCTTCCCACCTGCACTACGACTTCCGCCTGGAACTGGACGGAGTGCTTCTCAGTTGGGCGGTTCCCAAAGGTCCCAGCCTCAATCCAGCGACCAAGCGGCTGGCGATGCATGTCGAGGATCATCCACTCGACTACGCCGACTTCGAAGGGACCATTCCACAAGGCGAATACGGCGGCGGCACTGTCGTGCTGTGGGACACGGGCACCTGGGAGCCAGATGGTGACGCGCGCAAGATGTACCGCGACGGGAACATCAAGTTCACCCTTTATGGTGAAAAGTTGAAAGGCCATTGGCACCTGATTCGCTCGGGCGGTCGCCGCGGGAACGACAAGCAGTGGCTGCTGTTCAAATCAAAGGACGAAGCAGCCAGCGACGGCGAGGAGATCACCGAGACCCATCCTCTGTCTGTGAAAACGGGCCGAGATCTCCACGAGGTTGCGGCGGGTAAACCTGCCAAGAAAAAGAAAAGGGCTGCCAGGAAAGCCACGCAAACGTCCACCGCGCGCAGCAAGCGGCCTAAAAGCGCGAAAAAACCGGCGCGAGGTACTAAAGCAAGTAGTGCGGAGCCCGCTCAGGCTGGCCGTGCTTCTGCTCGCGCGAAGGCAAAGGGTCGAACTCGCTCGGCTGCCGGTGGAACAGCGCGCAAGCGCCGCAGCCGAGACGCTGACGCGGAAAGCGGGTCTGCAGTAACGCAGCCACAGCGAACCAGTGGCGGCGCAGGCGTCACGCTGCCGTTCGAGCCGCAACTTGCCACCCTCGCCGACGAAGTGCCGCAAGGCGATCAATGGGTCCACGAGCAGAAGTTCGACGGCTATCGCATGCTCGGCTTGGTCGACAATGGCAACGTCATGTTCGTCAGCCGAAACGGTCACGACTGGACCGATAAGTTTCCTGCCGTTGTCGAAGCGGTGCGCAAGCTGCGATTCAAGCAAGTCATTTTTGACGGCGAGATTGCCGCACTCGACGAGCAAGGAGTCTCCCGCTTTCAACTGCTGCAAAACGCGTTTGGCGAGCAGCGTGCCGATCACCTGAAGTACTTCATCTTTGATGTGCTTCTGCACAACGGCGAAGACCTGCGCGGTTTGCCGCTCGAAAAGCGCAAAGCGAAGCTGGAGAAACTGCTCGCCAAAGCGCCGCAGGACGGGATCGTCCAGTACTCGGCCCACCGCTCGGGCGGCGGCGAGCGATTCTGGCAGGAGGCCTGTCGTGGCGGTGAAGAGGGAATCATCTCCAAGCGCAGGGACATGCCCTACCGCTCGGGTCGCAGCCTCGAATGGCTGAAGATCAAGTGCACTCAGAACCAGGAGTTCGTGATCGGCGGTTACACAAACCCGCAGGGCAGTCGAACTGATTTTGGCGCCCTGCTAGTTGGTTACTACGAAGGGAGCGAACTGAAGTATGCCGGCAAAGTAGGAACGGGATTCAACCAGAAATCACTCGCCGAGCTGATGGGGAAGCTCAAGCCGCTCGAGCAGCGGTCGTCACCGTTCTCGGATCTGAATGCCGGCATGGCCGAAGGGCGCAAGGCGCATTGGGTATCCCCGCGGCTGGTGTGCCAGATCGTGTTCACGCAGTGGACGGAAGACAATCGACTCCGGCATCCCGTTTTCCAGGGACTGCGCGAGGACAAAGCGCCTAAGGCCGTGGTGCGCGAGCAGATTGTGCCCCATACAGCGGCCGAAAGCGAAGCGAAGCATTCGCAGAACGGACACGCGCGCGGCGGAGAAACGGGTATGGGAAAGAAGAAACCCGCGAAGGGAAAAAAGACTTCCAAGCCCGAAACCGCCAAGAGCAACGGCCAGGAAAGTGAGGTGCTTGGCGTCAGGCTGACCAGTCCAGGCAAAGTGCTCTATGCCGACCAAGGAATTACGAAGCTCGACCTGGCTGAGTACTACGAGCAGGTCGCCGAGTGGATGCTGCCGCACATCGACGGCCGACCGCTCTCGCTCGTCCGCTGCCCGGAAGGGGCGGGCAAGGCGTGCTTCTTTCAGAAGCACATAAGTCCTGGGATGCCCGCGGAGCTGCGCAGAATTGAAATCCAAGAAGAGAAGAAAATTGGCACCTATGTCGTCGCCGAGCAGCCCGAAGATCTAATCGCGCTGGCTCAAATTGGCGCCTTGGAGATTCATTGCTGGGGCTCGCGCGAGGACAAGCTTGAGCACCCCGACCAGATGGTGTTCGATCTCGATCCCGCGCCAGACGTTCGCTGGCCGACCGTCGTTGAAGCCGCAGAGCGCATCCGCCGACTGATCGAAAACCTGGGTTTGAATTGCCTGCTTAAGACAACCGGCGGCAAGGGCCTGCACCTCGTTGTGCCGCTGCAGCGTCGCCACGATTGGAAAGAGGTCACTGCGTTCTGCAAGGCGCTCGCCGATGCGGTTTCGTCTGCCGACCCGGATCACTTCACATCGAACATGTCGAAGAAAGCCCGCGGCGGGAAGATCTTCATCGACTACTTGCGAAATTCCCGCGGCGCGACGGCCATCGCTCCATACTCTACGCGTTCTCGCCCCGGCGCGCCGGTGGCAACGCCGATCAGTTGGGACGAACTCAGCGCCAAACTCAAGTCCGACACGTTTACCCTTCAGGAGGTGCCACGCCGCCTCAAGAATCTGAAAAAGGACCCCTGGACCGACTTCAACGCGCTCAAGAAGCCGATCCCGCGATCGGCGTGGACCACACTTGGACATGATCCACCTTAATGGAACGCACGGAACTGCTCGTTGAAGCACGCACCGCAGTGAAGGAGTATCTGTCATGGCACGACGACGCACCACCAAGACGAAACAGCCACGAGCCAGCTGGAAAGGGCGACTGATCATCGACCTTGTCCAGTTCAAGATCGAAGCCTTCAATGCGGTCTCCTCCGATGAAGGAGAGATCCATTTTCATCAGCTCCATGCCCCGTGCCACAGTCGAATTCGCTATCAGAAGACTTGTCCCATTCATGGCGAGATCGACAGCGACGAAATTGTCCTTGGCTACGAGTACGGCCGCAACAAGTACGTTGAAGTGGATCCGGACGAGCTGGATGCCATGCGGACGGAACGTGATAAAGCGCTCAATCTCGACACGTTCGTCGCCCCGGAGGAGTTTGATCCGATGTGGCTTGACGGGCGCACCTATTATCTGCTCCCCTCGGACACCCAGGACCACGAGCCGTACGCGCTGATCCATGCGGCCCTGCTCGAGATGGACCGCTATGGAATCGGCGAGATGGTCTTCTCCCAGCGAGAGCAGCTGGCTGCCGTGCGAGCTACGGAGCAAGGACTGGTGCTCTCGATGCTCCGCTACGGCAACTCGTTCCGGGAAGCGGCGGATTTTTCGCCTCCCAAGCTGAAGGTCACTGGCAAAAAGGTCTCGATGGCCAAGATGTTGATTGAGGCCGCGACGGAAAAGAAGTTCGACTTGAGCAAGTATGCCGACGAGTACCAGACCAAAGTCGCTGACTTCGTCGAAGCGAAAATCAAAGGCAAGGACATCAAGGCCGCTCCTCAAGAGGACGAGCCAGAGCCGGTAATCAATTTGATGGATGCCTTGAAGCGGAGCCTCGACCAAAACAAGAGGTCCAGCAGCACTACAAAAAGCGGCACTAAGAAGCGTTCCACAGGCCGTCGCAAGCGCGCATCCTGAAATGTGCAGTAAGGCGCCAGCAATTGGCTGCTCTCCCAGCTGAGCGCCACCAATGGGTGGTCTGGTCTGCTACAGCGTTCCTCGCAAACTTGGCCTTTCCGCGCCCGCGCTGGTCACGCCGCAACCCACTCAAGTGCTAGTGAAGTCCCACTTCGTACGCTTCTGGCTACTTAACAAACGTTTTGGCGGCCCACCGCCGCTACCAGTTCTCTTAGGTACAGAAGATGCAACGGCGGGTGCCGGCTTCGATGCCAGCGCATCGAAGCCCGCCCGAGCCGAAGGCGCTCGGGCCGCTGATGTGATTTGCACCATTGATGTACTTGCCTAGCGGGAGCCGCCTACACATGAGTCCGGGACCTGGTAAAGGTACGCCTGACGAGAAGTGGCCGGAGCATCGGCCCGGCGGGTCGGCTGAGAATCAGCCGGCCGAGGCGACTCCGGATTCTCCCGGCGGAACTCCCCATGGCGATCCGTTGAAGCGATCGGCGATCCACGGCAAAGGGGACGGTCCGTCAAACCTCACGCCTCACAGTCGTCCGGATGCCGAATGGCAGCGAGCTGAGCAAATCTCCGAGGCGAGTATCGTCCAAAAGGACAAGGCTGCGGCCACCGGCAGTGCAGGTCTAGGAAAACAGCAACAGGATACCGCCTCGCAGCGAGCCGAGAGCGGTCAAACGCACCGCGACGCCCCGACGAGCTCTCGCGAAAGTGCTCCGATCCCCAACGCCGCGAATCCTCAAGCCGGCGGACCCCCCTCGCCAGCCGCGGGTATCGATCCCCGAGCTGAGACACAGGCAGGTCACCGATCGAAACCAAGTTCATCCTCCGACGCAGATTACCCGGCTGGAAAAGCAAACTCAAAAGACGACTTGGCGCAGAAGCTAGGTTTTCCGTCGTTTCTGGAATTCTTCGAAGGCTCCCAGCCACTCAGCTCGGAGCAGAGCAACGTTTGGTACACGAGTGCCTTGCCCCAGAGTAAATGGGTTCTCTGGAACTCACAGACGCTCGAGTATTCGCGTCCGCTTCCAACGCTTGAACAAGCAAAACAAGCGAGCAACGTCACCAGATAAGTTCAGCGGTTGTGACGCGTTGGCCCAAGCCAAAGCGTTTTCTCTATTCTTTCAGGGTTGGTGGTTAAGGAGATTTGAGATGAGAAACGGAATGTTCAACGTCCTAGGCGGGTCGCTCGTCGCGCTAGCAGCTGTCGCCATGCTGATGCCCGAAGACGCCAGCGCCGGCCGACGCCATCGTCGCCATGGCTGTGGTGGTCACCACGGCGGCTGCGGCGGCTACTCTGGCGGTTGCGGTGGCTATAGCGGCGGATACTCGGGTGGCTGCAACTCCGGCTGCTACTCCGGTGGGTACACCGGCGGCTATTCCGGGGGTTGCGAAACCGGTGGTTGCGGCCAAGTCGCTGCGCCGGTTAGCGGCGGCTGCGACGCTTGCGGCGGCGGATATGCCCAGGGCGGCTATGCCCAACCCGGTTACGCCCAAGGCGGCTACGTTGAAGGCGGTTACCAGAGCGGTTCGTACGGCCCGCAGTATCAAGGCGGCTATGCTCCTCAACCAGCGTACGGCCCTGGCATCCAAGGCGGCGGTGTGGGCGCTGGCGTGAACGTCGGCCCGGGCTACGGCGCTGGCGTGAACGTTCGGGGCGGTGCTGCTAACGTCCGCGGTGGCGCCAACGTCCAGGGCGGCAACGTCCAAGGTGGTGCCAACGTGCGTGGCGGCGCGAACGCCGACCTCGATGCTCCTCCGGCTCCGGCTGGCAACAACGATCAGGGCGACAACAATCAGGGTGGCAACGACGCGGGTGCCGCCGGCAATCGCCAGGATCGCAGCAATGCCGCTGGTCGCGATGGCACTGGCAGCCTCTAAGTTGAAGGACGAGAGGAGGCCGAAACAGTCGAGCAGACTGGCGGCGACCTAACTTGCTTCAAGCGTTTAAGCCACCGAGGATCTCAACCTGAAGTTGACCCTCGGTGGTTTTCTTTTTGCGTCACGGAGCGAACCGCACTTCTCGAAAACTGGAAGCGCGGCGGGCACATTGGCCTTGGCCACGCCTGGAAAGCGGCTGCAGGCAACCCTGCCAATTCCAGGCTTTATTGCGATTGCTCACGAGTAGTGTGTGCATCTTCCGACTGTCGGCAAGCAGATATCGCTGGCCAGGGTTGGCACACCACTTGCGTTGTACCCTGCTCCGCGACTCATGCTCGCGAGCACCAAGACAAATTCATTTCTGCACATCCGTTACGGGGCCAAGATCATGTCGAAGCTGAACTCCTTGAACGACCTACTCCTGCACGAACTCCGTGATCTCTACAGCGCGGAAAAGCAGCTCACCAAAGCGCTGCCAAAAATGGCGAAAGCCGCCACGTCAGAAGCTCTGAAGGAAGCGTTTCAGGAACACCTGGCCGTAACCGAGAAGCAGATCGAACGCCTCGAAGAGATCTTCACCGAACTCGACAAGTCGTCGCGCGGTCCGAAGTGCGCCGCGATGGAAGGCCTGATCGAAGAAGCCTCGGAGCTCATGAAAGAAGACGCCGACGACATGGTCATGGACGCGGGTCTGATCGCGTCGGCCCAGCGCGTCGAACACTACGAGATGGCTGGCTACGGCTGTGCTCGCACCTTCGCACGGACTCTTGGCTTGGACCGCATCGCCGAGATGCTCCAAGAGACGCTCGATGAAGAAGCCGAAGCGGACGAGAAGTTGACCGCGCTTGCGGAGAGCGAGATTAACGTTGAAGCGGCACAGGCCGGCGACGAAGAAGAGTAAGTGACCGGCGCATGCCGCCAATTGACAACCCCGGCGCCGCGCGAGGCGCGACGCTCAATGGAGAACGCACCATGACGAAGCTCACATCAACTTTTGAGGCTCATCGTTCAGGCAAGGTCGGCTGGGCACTGCTTTGGCTGCTTGGCGTACCACTGCCCGTGTTGATCGTGTTGTATTTCCTGACGGGTGGGGGTTGTGGCTAGAAGACCATTAATGGTGGAGGGCCGGTTTGTCATTTTGACCAAGCACAACGGCAACGGGTGCCGTCTCAAAATCCTCAAACCGGCTCTCGCTTTCGTGTGAGAGTCCGATTAGCAAGCCGACAGCACTCAACAATCTAATCGCGAAGCAATTTTTGCGGTCGCGCTGATCGATAGGGCGAATAACAAAACAACTTGTGTTGGGTAAGGAGCGTATCATGGTGGATCAAGCGACGTTCCAGGGCAACTGGAACCAAATCAAAGGCAAGATCAAAGAGAAGTACGGTCAACTGACCGACGACGACCTGCAGTCTTTCAACGGCAATCTCGATCAATTGATCGGCAAGATTCAGTCGAAGACAGGCGAAGGTCGGCAGCAGGTCGAAGAGTTTTTGGGCTCGCTGAGCGGCGGTTCGAGCAACATGCTCGAACGCGGCCGACACATGGCCGAGGACGCCGTTGCCCGCGGCCAAGAGTACATGAATCAAGGCGTGCAGCGCGGTCGCGAGGTGTGGGATCAGACCTCGGGTCGCGTCACAGACAGCTACCACCAGGCAGAAGACACCATCAAGACCTATCCGACCCAGGCCGTCGCGATTGCTTTCGCAGCCGGCCTGGTAACGGGCCTTGGTATGTGTCTGCTCGCCGGACGCCGCGAAACAGTGTATGAGCGAACCTCTCGCCAGGCAGAGGACATGAGCGACTACGTCTACGACGCAGTGCAGCGCTACCTGCCGCAATCGATCAGGCAGTACATGAACAGCTAACCGCCTTGGCGGCGCGTGAGCTGGTCTCAGCTCGCGGACGGGCCTGGCGCGTACAGCGCGACAATCGCATCAGGCTCAGTCCGCGGGCACTTTGAACAACCCTTTTCAACTTCCAGGAGTGTTAATCATGGCCGAACAAGGCAGCTCGAACCGAATCCAAGAACACGGCAATTCCGGCACGCAGCAGCGTGGCAATCAGCATCGCCAGCAAGGAGGCCAACTATCGAAGATGGCCCAAGGCGAAAGCGATCAGATGCAGCAGATGGGCGAGATGGGTAGTGACATGATCAACTACCTGACCGAGTACACCAAGCAGAATCCTGGCTACGCCGCACTATGGTGTCTTGGCATCGGTTTCGTGCTCGGCTGGAAGCTGAAGCCCTGGTAATGCGAGCAGACGAGCTTATTCGTTCAGGCAGCGAGGCGCTCGGCTGACAACTACGTTGTCAGCTGGGCCTCGCAGCCGTTGCGAAGGTCGGCCTCAAGCACTTCGAGCCGAGCTTTTTGTTTTCTTGCGACGGCGGTCTCATTCAACGAAGATCAAACTAGGCCCCACTTTTTCCTCAGCCACCACTCACCGGTTAGTACTCCGCATAGAAGTGCGAAGAACAGCCAGGCGTCAGCCGGCGTGCTTCCCAAACGCCATTTCGTTTGACGTTCATCGTACTCCTGCGGCCGAGCGGCAATTTCTGCGAGCAACTGCGGCAATTCGGCTGGTGCGACGGCCCGACCACCTTCGTCCTTGGTCCAAGCGGCAAGCGAGGCCATTTGATCGGGGTCGGCCGAAGGATTGCTTAGTTCCACATCGCGGTCGAAGACCAAAAACTCAGCGCGGGCTGAGCCAAGTTGTTTGCTACCTTCCGAAGCGGTGGTTTCGATGGCATAGTCGCCGGGCTCAGTCACCGTCACTGAACCGATGAATTGCTCTTTGTCGGCGGAAAGGCGGATTGGCGTCCGGCTGCCATTGGGAGCAACGAGAACAGTGTCGAGAGTCGCCGAACTAATCGGGTCACCGGCACTGGTGCGAGCCCCTGCCGCGATATTCACCTTAGCTCCCGGATAGAAGCGTCGCTGCTCGAGCTTCACCCACACATCGTCTTTCTCCAAGTCGTCCCTTCGTACGAGCCAAAGAATGATCTGACGCCAGAACCGCTTGTGCTCGCGCTCGAAGCCGTTCATTTGCCAGAGGTAAGTCGATTCGCCCGCAAATGCCAGCACGCGTCCGCGGCCGAACTCGCCGCTGACCATGAGCGGTTGGTTCCCCCCCGTGGCGAGCAACACTCGGACACCCGGAGCCTCGGAAACGCCTGCGAATCTGTTGGCCCAGTTGAGCGGCGGCAATCTGGCCCAGGCATCCGAATTCTGGTCCTTCGCCGCGAGCCGCGTCACCGGATGGTCGTCTTCCGGCACCGCTTGCAGTGGGCCTTCGAGGAAGAAACGATCTCGCGAAGCTTCGCTGAGATCTTCACTCCCTTCGAGCCGATCCATCCGAATTGGCAGGAGTTCCTCCAGCGGAGTGCCGCGAAAACCGCCCCAGCCGAAGCTATTGCGGCCGCCGATCATCATCAACCCGCGGCCCTTGCTGACCAGTTCAGCAATCACACGGATGTTTTCATCGCCGAGTGCTTCGCGCTGAATGTCACCTAGGATGAAGGCGTCGTATTTCCCGGCCTTCAGGTCCTCGCCGAGGTCAATCGGCCAATGCGCTCGAGAGCGGCGATCGATGATGCGGTCGTCTAACTCGATGTCAGGTGAAGCATTCAAGGCCCGCCGAATGAACTTCTGCTCGAAGCGAGCCGAGCCGTCCAAATACAAAACCCTGAGGCCACCTTCGAGCACGGTCAGGTACGCATTGAGGGAGTTGTTCTTGGCGACGAGTTCGCCTGATTGCTGCGGAGCCGAGAGAGTGAGGCGATAGTGCCCTGGCTTCTGAGGAGTGTACGGAAACATCACTTCCAGTTGGCGATCGTCTTCTTCTGCACGAACCGTCTGTTGACCGATGACTTGTTTGTTTCCCTGTTCATCTTCAATGGTCAGCTCAACAGGAATGTCCTGCTTTACATAACCGCGAACTCGAACCAAACCGGTGATCGTCACCTCGTTTTTCACAAAGACAGTGAACTCCTCGTCGAGGCGATCGATTGCAATGTCGCGGGCCTGCGTGGCATCGCTCGCGGGGCCAAATGTCACGGTGTACAGCGGGGCGGCGAAGTCGTCTCGCACTTTTCGTCCCGCTTCGGGAACTTCGATCCGCGGCTCAAACGCTGTCTGGGCGCCATCGCCGCTCATAATGACAGCCGCGAGTCGCTTGCCTTGTTCCGGGCGGAGTGCTTCTGCGAGGCTCGTGCCGATGTCGGTCTGCTGCCCTGTCGGCTTCTCGGGAAGCTGGAGGCGGCTGCCGTTGAGGTCGAGCGGATGCAAGGCTTCGTCGTAGCCATATACGCGAATGTCCATCTCCTCGCTCAAATCGGCGAGCGATCCTTCCGCTCGCTTGAGCGCAGCTTGCTGAGCCTGCCACCGGGAGAGTTTTCCTTCACCGCTCGGCAATTCCATGCTGCGGCTGAGATCGAGCAGAAGCACCAGCACGCTGGAGCGGGGTGTACGAACCGTGATGATGAAGGTGGGCCGAAGCAGAGCAAGGACGATAAGGACGATCACCACAATCCGGAGCGCGGTGAGCATGAACTTGCGTTTGATGTTCAGTCGTCCGAAGCGCGGTGCAACGAACAGCAGCAACACCAGACCAAGGGCGATAAGCGCCACGGCCAAGTAACTGTCGAACACCGGTTCCGCACTTAGATACGACATCGTAGTAGGCACACTCCGTGTGCCGTCTATCCGCGGCCAGGCGCGATTGGCCTCGCCGCCTCATTCAATTTCTTAGTTACTCATCTCGCCTGTAGAACCGATTGGCAAGCACTTGCTCCAGCCCCAACACCGCGGCCAAGAGCACTGCCAGCATGGGATAGAACTCGCTGCCAATTCGATCGTTGCCGACGGCACGATTGATCTCATCCCGACTGCGCGCAAATTGGTAGCGATCTTTTCCTAGCAAAGTATCGAGTTCTTTGCGATCGACCCGTGTCAAATCGCTTGCTTCCGCGGGCACGTTCACGGCGAAACCGCGGACGATTGGTCCTGTGCGACTTCCACGCAGTCGATACGGCCCCGGCACGTCCGTGAACCGGACCGTCACCCGACCATCGCGCGCCACAACGTCCTGCGGCTCATCACGCGGTGTGAACAACTGGTAACGATCCGGCATGCGCGAATCGCTGTTGGGCAGCACGGCCGTTTCGCCCGCGAGATAATTGAGTTTCATCTCGCCGCTGCCCACGAGGTTCAAGACTATCTCGTTGACAAGCACAAAGCATGGCCAGGCGTCCTCGCCGGTGGGGAGTTCATTCCATGTGGATCGACCCTGCGGCCGGAGCGGATCGGAAATCGGTGTTGTTAGCGTCAGCGCATGGCCGCGGCCGAGGCGGTGATCGACAAGGGCCGGCATGCCGTTGCCGTACGGAATGACAACGCGGGTTTGCGGTTCCAGATCGACGAAATTCCAGTGATAGTAAACTGGGAAGCGATTCCAAGGCACGTTCGCTTCGATCTGACGAAATGCTGCCGTGACTGGATGATCGTAGGTCCGCGGTGCCAGATACAAATCGTCACCGCCTCTGGCTTGCCGGCTGATCTTGCCCCCTAGCACCCGCAGGGTGACCGGTTGTTGAAACTCCTCGGGCTTCGCGTTATGCCCAAGGAAAACCGCCAGGCCGCCGCCCCGTTCAACATAGCCGGCAAGCTTCTCCCAGGTTTCGGCTGAGAGCGGTTGCGGATCGACGAGACAGATCGCCCGGTACTCCGTCAGCGATTGCGTATCGAGCTGAGCCTGAGGAATGACATCGCAAACGAAGCGCGCCTGCTCATTCTCCCGATACTCACGCGGTGCGAGTGATTCGGTCAGATAGGTCGTCGATACACCGGGCGGGGCAACAACGAGGATTGGCCATGCTTCCTGCACTTCAACGGTAAAATAACGAACGTCGTCCCAGGCGAGTCCGTCCTGCCCGACGATCCGCACTTCTCCCTGATGCACGCCTGCAGGCAGACCACGGACTGCAAAGCGCACGACTTGCGAACCGTCGCTGTCCACTTTCAACGTTTCGCTACCCCGTCGGACGGCCTCGGGCGTGATGACTTCGCCGTCGCGAATGACTGGCAAAGTGGGGTCGGGCTTCTCGACTAGCAATTCGACCGTTTTGTCGCCGCCATCACCGACAGCGCGCAAGTCGGTTTCAAGCTCCAAGCTGCCACTTTGAGCCAGCAATTGGCCAGAGAGTCGTAGGTCGCCGAGAGAAAAGTTATGCGGCCGCTCCACGCCCACATCGATTACGTATAGGAGCACGTCCGGCTGGCCTTGCAGGGTCTGTTGTAGTTCCTCTGCCGCCTTCGCGGGCCAGGCTGCGCGGCTGAGATCGGTGAACAGATACACTTCTTTGCGAGGGCGCTCACTGCTCGCCGCAAGAGTGACAGCCGAGCGCAAGACTTCCGTCATCGAGCGGACCATGCCGGCGGGCTTCAGCCGTTCGATCGATTTGGCTGCTGCGGCCCGGTCGACCGAAAAAAAGGACGCGCCAGGCTTCGAGTCCAGCACCGCTACTTCGCTGTCGGCGGGCAATTGCTTCAGTAGCCACTCGGCCAGTTCCTGGCTGGCTTCCAAGCGATTCTCGTTTTGCTGCCGGTAGAGCATCCGCGGCGAAGTATCGATCGCAAACACGGCGGCCACCGGAGCTTCCTCATCACCCAAAACGCTCTGGCCGCTGCTGCTCCAAGCTTTGCCGGTGAACCACAACAGCATCACGCCGACGACCAGTGTTCCTAGTCCCAGCCCGGCCGTCAGAAAATTCGACGAACGACGAACCATCGCCGCGCCGGCGAGCCCGCCGATTGTTAAGAACAATACCGCCAGCACGCCCACGACAATCCAGTTGCCGATCGCCGCCGAGGCTACACTCGGTCGCGCGAGCAAGAGCGCCAGCACCCCAATCGCAGCACAGCGCAGCGCCAGCAACACCCAGTGACGCAGTTGCAACCGGCGAGTGTTGGCTTCGCGTCGTTGCTGAATGAATCGCAGCGCAGGGAACACCATCGGCTTCGGTCGTTGCCGCATCAGCAGATGCAGAACCACCGGAATGGCCACAAACAGGGCCCCCGCCAGCAGCGATAAGTTGACGAACGTCATGCAGATAAATCTACGCAGCAAACCCGCTAGCCGTTTGCTAATTGTCGGCGGGATGCAGCGAATGGCTGTACGAGACCGAGGAACCGCCCGATTCGACTAACTTCCGCAATCATACCGATTTAGCCACCGCAGCAGGTAAACTTTTGACAGCGACCACAGCAGGAATCGGCGACGGGCGGACTGCGAATTGTCTAATTGCAACGATTCTTCCAGCGGCAATGAACCTCCAAGTCTCCACTGCAGCCAGACCTTACGCCACCCGCTCCGCTTCAGCTGGAGCCGGACAAACTTTCCCAAGCTCCATTATCGCCTATAATTGTCGGCTCAACGACAAGGAAGAGAAACACTTGCGCCTTGGTGCGCCAGCGCCGGCTGGAGCTCAGCGTATGCTCCGACAGATCGTGTCATTGGCCCCCAAGCAGGGGCGTCGCTCGCGAGGGATCGCTGCGAGTTCAAACTCGCGTGCCAGCCGATTCGCTCTCACCTTCCTGCTGCTGCTCTGCTTCGTTGGCTTGACGTTGGTCCCCAACGGCCGAGGTCCATTCTACGTCGCTGCTTTGCCCGCATTCGCGGACGATGACGCGCCGCTATCGCGGGCAATGTACTTCGCCGTGCCGCTGCCAATCACCGGTACGGTCGATCTTCAGGTTCGCGGCCGAATTGAGCGGGCTGTGAAGAATCTGCCTAAGGGCGCTGAGCGTCCGATCTTCATCCTTGAGTTTCAACCAGCCGAAGGTACGGACGGCGCTGGCAGCGATTTCGGCCGTTCGCTCTCGCTCGCCAACTTTCTTTCGGGCGAGACCCTCGCCGGCATCCGCACGGTCGTCTGGTTGCCAAGATCCACTCGCGGCCACGCCGTGTTGCCCGTGCTGGCCTGCGAGCAGATCGTGATGGCCAAGGACGCGGAGCTAGGGGCCGCGACCGAGCGGAACGAAACGATCGACCCAACGGTCCGCGAAGGTTATCGCGAGATCGCCAGCCGGCGGCGAGTCATTCCAGAAGCGATCGCTTCTGGCCTGCTCGATCCCGAGGCAGCGGTGTTCAAGGTGACAACGCTCGGCGGCGTGCAATACGTCAGCCAGGAGAAGCTCGAAGAGCTTCGCACTGCGGGCGAAGTGGTGAAAGAGGAAACGCTCTTTCAGCCAGGCGATCCGCACGTGCTCAGCGGTGCCCAAATGCGGCAGGCTGGCTTTGTTACTCATCTGGCCGACGATCGCCGGGAGCTTGCGGCAGCATTGTCGATTGCACCCCGAGACATCGAAGTCGCCCAAGTACCCGAAAATGGCTGGAACGCGATTCGGGTCGACGTCGATGGCCTTGTGCATCGGCAACAGGTCAACTGGACCCTTCGCAGCATCGACGATCATCTGAAACGGGGCGACGTCAACCTGCTCGTCGTTTACATTCGCAGCCCCGGCGGCAACACGTCACAAAGCCTGCGTCTGGCACGACACTTGGTCGGACTTGGTCCCAATGTTCATACCGTGGCCCTGGTGGAACGGGAGGCACTCGCCGATGCGTCACTGATTGCACTTGCTTGCGATAGCCTGATCGTCCAAGCCGAGGGCAAAGTGGGCGGACCTGGTGAAGCGAGCTTGTCCGCCGAGCAATTGGCGGCCCTGCGAGATCCGGTCCAGCAGGTGATGCAAGCGAAGGGACGCGATTGGTCGTTGCCGCTGGCGCTCGTTGATCCAAAAATCGAAGTCTACCCCTACACACGGATGGGTGGCGATTCGATTCGCTATCTGTCAGCCGATGAGTTCCAAACACTCGACGACCAGGATGACTGGCAGCGCGGCGAGCGCCCGCTCAACACAGCCGACGGCCTTTCGGGCCTTGAGCTCGAAGAGCTGCAGCTCGCTCGATCCGTGCAGAACATCGATGAATTCCGCAACTTGTATCAGATCGAAGGTGAGCTTCGTCCGATCCGGGCGAACTGGGCGCTCGTGTTCGTCGAATGGCTGGCCGATCCGCGAATTGCGGGGCTGCTGCTGTTTGTGGCTTGGTTTGCTTTGATGTTTGAAATGTCGTCGCCGGGCGTCGGCTTTCCGGGGTTCCTGTCGGCGACGTGTTTTCTGCTGTACTTCTGGTCGCAGTTCCTGCATGGTACGGCTGGATGGCTGGAAGTGCTGTTGTTTGCGGCAGGAATGATCTTTGTGGCGGTCGAGCTGTTTCTGATCCCGGGCACCGGAGTGTTCGGCATCGGCGGCGGTCTGATGATCGTTGCTTCGATCATTCTGGCTAGTCAGACGTTCGTGCTGCCCGCCAATGCCTACCAGATGAAGCAATTGCCGGTTTCTCTGCTGGTGATGGCGACAGGACTAGCAGGCGGGATCGCTGCGATTTTTGTCATCCGACGCTTCCTCCCGAACACTCCTTACTTCAACCGCATGCTGCTCAAGCCGCCGGAAGGGGAAGAGCTCGAAGAGCTGAATCGCCGCGAGTCACTCGTCTCCTGGGGACATCTCGCCGGCAAAACCGGGTTCACCACCACGCCGCTAGTGCCGGCGGGAAAGGCTCAGTTTGGCGATGAGCTGATCGATGTGATTAGCGATGGCGAAATGCTGGAGCGCGGGACGAGCGTTTACGTGGCCGAGGTTTTAGGAAACCGCGTGATTGTCAGGCGAGCGCCAGGACATTGATCAGCTAGACGGAGTTTGCGATGGAATACGTCTGGTGGTCGCTCCTGCTGCTCGGCTTGGGTCTGTTCTTCCTGGTGCTCGAATTCTTCGTTCCGTCCGGTGGCGTGTTGGGCATTCTCTCCGGACTTTCCATTGTCGGCGCCGTGGTCGTGGGATTTCTCGCGAGCTATAGCATCGGAGCAGGGGTGCTCGTCACAGCGCTAATTGTGGTTCCGGTCATGCTGTCGCTCGGTGTTCACCTTTGGCCGCATACGACGATCGGCAAACAGATCCTCATCCAACTTCCAGAATCGTCCGACGAAGTGCTGCCGACGACCGAAGAATATCGCGGCCTGCAGCGACTGGTCGGGCACCGGGGCCTCGCACGCAGCTTGATGATGCCGGGCGGCGTGGTCGAAATCGGCGAGCGCCAGTACGACGCAGTCAGCGCGGGCATGCCGATCGACCCGGGTCAACCGATCCTGGTGATGGGCGTCGAGACACATCGGCTAATCGTTCGGCCCGATACCACAATCGTGGCTCAATTTGCCGAAGAGAAGTCAGCCGATCCCCTGGCCGAAGAGATCGCCGATCCGTTCGCGGACGAGCCGGCTTTGTAACCGCTTAGCCAGCCGCTGCCGAAACCGTCTTCAGCGCAATCCGGCTGCGTTCCTGCCACAGGTCTTCGGCCGGCAAATAGCGGGCGAGAACCTGCGCCATGAGATCGCCGATCGGTTGAACACAGCCAGCCCGTTCGGGCAAAGTCACCGGTTCCGCCTGCTGGCGTTGATAAAGCTGGACTGAGAGCAAGTCGGTCTGAGAATTGGCGGCGACCATCTGAGCACCTCACTAGTGAACTTGTGTACACTATCCTAGGCGGCGTCCACTCAAGGGTCAAGTTGCCATTAGGGTAGCCTCCTAGCCTGCCGCCGAAATCGAGCCACGTGTGGGCATTCCGGAGGCATACCCAACGAAAAAAGCCCAGCCATTTCTGGCTGGGCTCTCTAGCGTTTCGCTATGCATCCTGTGCGTTACAGACCGGCGTTCGCACCGCCGCTGAATCGCTTGCCGGCTTCACCGATCACTTGCAGCACACCTTCCTGGATTTCCAGGCGATACTGCGTTCCGCGAGCGATGGGCGTCGCCGTAATGCTGACACGGTCGTTGCCAGCCTTCTCGAGCAACTCGATCAGCGCTGGCACCGCCGGGTTCTCGTCCACCGACTCTGCAAACTTCAGGATCGGCAGCAGGGCCACGTTCAACTGGAACGGGGGAACCGTCGCCTGCGTCTGCTGAGCTGAGGCATCGATGATGTCAACGAGCAAGTCCTCGCACTTATCGCCGAAGGCAACGTAGACCGACTTGGCACTCGTGCCGAGCACGATATCGATGTTTTCGCCGAACAGTTCGCGGGCGTCTTCATCCCCTTCCGGAATCGGCGCCGTGAGGCGATGGAACGTCACGCCACCGTGCTTCGCGGCGTTGAGCTTCACCGACGGGAACTCCGGCTCGTCCTTCGCGAGTTGGACGAGCTCTTTCACCGCGTCTTCGAGCGCTTTGCCGTCGGCCACATGGGCACCCACAGCGAACGCGATCGATTCCGGCTCCAGCACTAGGGCAGCACCACCGTCAATCCGACCGGCGGCAACCGTTTGATCGAGGACGTCAAAGAATTTGCCGACGACTGCCTTGGCCGGACCGCGCTTGTCCGCTGCCAGATCCGGGTCGTTGTCGATCTGCTCCATGGCCTGTTGGCGGAACTGCTTGATGGCCTGCTGGCCACGCTGAATGTCCTGCGGCGACAAACGCGAGGTGAGGTTCGCGGTCAGAGCAGCATCGTCCTTTAGGAAGCCGCCAAACGCGGTCTTCGATTCCTGCATCAGAGCCATCTGCTTCGCCAGGCTCGAGCCTTCGACCGCCGTCAGGCTGATATCGAAGTAGGTCTTCTTGCTCTGGGCGTCGATCGCCAGGCCGAAAAACAATTCGTCGCTTTCGTTGATCAGCCGCTCCATGTCGCCGACGATCTGCCGGCCCAGGGCTTCGGCCACTTCCGGATTCACCTCGGCGTTGCTGTTATCCAGCCCACGCTCGAGGCCAGCCTTCATTTCATCGATGGCCAGCCGCTTGAGTTGCGGGTCGAAGTTCTGCGAGAGAATCTTCACGGCCACGTTGTACTGGGTCGGCAACTGCCCGAGCAGAGCAGCCGGATCGGCCGGCAGCTTCGCAAGGTGGTCCTTCGTCTGCGAGACGAACGCCCAGCCGTTCACTTCTTTCACATACGCCGTTTGAGCCGTTCCCACTTCGAGGATGCCGTCGCCGACGTCTTTTGGTTCGCCGAGTTGCTCTTTGAAGGTTTCAAAGACGGTGTTGATGTCGGTCACCGGAATGAAGGCGACACCCTGAAACTCACCAGCCGACTGCACCACGTACAAGCCCATCGGCCGCTTCTTATCGAGGCCGTTGGTGAAAGCATTGCCGAGCAGGATGGCGGTCCGGCCGGCGTCTTCGGCGCCAGCAGCGCGGGTGACATAGCCGATGTCGGCCAGCGTCTCTTGAATGCTCGACAGCGAAACGACTGCGACTGGCTTCGTCTGGGCGGCCAACTGCGATACAGGCAGGGCGACCAGCGCCAGCGTCGCCAGGGCAGCCATCCGTCCCCAAGCAATCACACGATGTGTAGAAAACGTCACGTTCATTCTCCTAAAATCGCCTTTGATTTGGCTGAAAGGTGTCAAATTAGCGAAGCGGCGCACCGTAGCTGAATTCGCCAGAATTCAGACAAACCAAGGCCGCCGGAGCAATTAGGGTCCGCACCAGACCCAATCGCAGGCTCAACCTGGCCGCCGCCTGAGTTCTGGCGAACTCAGCTAACAACACCGCCTCCCCTATGCCCTAGCCGTACGCGGATGTCTCACGCTCGGTTCCATCCCGAGCTGCGAGCCGGGCCGCCGGTGCTGGCACGAATTGCCCCACCGGCAAACCTCGCCGAGCAATACCCTAGCCGAACACCGCAGGTTTTAACAATCAGGGGAGCCGGCCAGCTGGGGTCGGGAGTCCTCCCGGACCACGAATGTTTGCTGTGGGCGGCTGGTACCCCGAGAGGACTCCCGCCCCCTTTCACGTCACACTTCAAGGGCGGCCCCAACTGGGCAGCCTCGCCCGCCCAAACCACCCTGCGCCGATCGCCTGTTGATTAATTCGAGGAGTAATTCACCACCAACCCACCCCCAGGGGACCCGTACTTGGTGATTTACTCATCGATTTAATCAACAGCCCGCTCACGTAAATCGCAAAACGGCCTTACCTGCGACGCGCCACGATTGACGAGCCGCTGCAACCCGATAACTTTACAATTTATTACCAAACTCGTCAATATATCACGCAGACCAGCCAAGCCGGTGCTCATTCCGGCCAGTCGGCCTGGGCTACGACTGATCGGGCGGGCGTGGGGCCTTCGGCCCCAGTGCCCTGCTGCACCTGCACCGACAACTGCTTCATCCGCGGCTGCCACTCTTCCGCGCCTGCTTTCAGCTGGCTTTAAGGTTAATTGCTACACTGCTTTTGATCGCCTGGAGCAACGCTCGTAAATGGAGCGATTGAGACGATGACCGGTAGAACGCATACACGTAGCGGAGCCCTGCAAGCCGCTCGCGCTCTCCGAAAATTCTGCGCGGACCACGGACTGCCAGTCGGCGGGTTGGTTGAGCTCGACGCGTGCATATCGGCCCTCGAAGGCAGCAACGACCGTGAAGCGATCCGACATTTCAGGGCCATTCCGCTCGGAGGAAGGGCACCTTCAGCGATTGGCTCCCACCGCCGATGCCGCACGAATCCCAGGATTACACCGATGCGGTGTTTCGGGCGTTGTTGGAACGCTATGCAAGGATGATGGGGCTGCTCGCCACGTGCGATGACTAATCGCAGCAATGGCACCCTTGGCTTGCCGTCGACCAGATGGGGTCAGGCGTCGACCCGGCCAGCGATCCGGCAACAGTAAACCATCGAGCTCCGGAGAACTCCCGGTCCCGACTACTCTCCCGCCATCCGTGACAATCTGTGTTTCATCCGTGGCTACAAGACCTCGCGGACCCCGCGGCTTTCCCCGGCTTCCCCGGGCACACTACAATAAAGCCATGTCGGCGGCGAACATGCTAAGGCCGGCATCCTTATCTAGACCTCCGCTCGGAACGCGCGCGTGCCTCGCTCCCCCTTTCCAGACCGACCGGCAAAGCACTCGCGGCGGGCTTGGATGGCAACGTCGGCCCTTTGGCTTTGGGCCGGGTTTTCAGCCGGCTGCACCAGGGGCGGAACACAAACGGGCAAACTCGACGCCGTTTGGGGCCAACGGGGCATCAGCGAGGGCAAACTGCAAAAGCCGCGGGCGATTGCCATCGACAAGAACGATCAGCTCTACGTCGTCGATGTCACCCCCCGCATTCAGGTCTTCGATGGCGACGGCAACTACATCCGCGGCTGGCAGCCGCCCGAGTTCGTCAACGGCAAGCCGTCGGGCCTCTCCTTCGATCGCGACGGCAATCTGCGCGTGGCTGACACGCATTATTTCCGCGTCCTCACGTACACGCCCGCAGGCAAATTACTCGACTACGAAACCCTCGGCGGCCATTGCGGCCACGGACCGGGGGAGTTCAATTTCGTGACGGACTGTGCTCAGGACTCGCAGGGCAACTTATTCGTCGCGGAATACGGCGAGTACGACCGCATCCAAAAGTTCGCGCCTGATCATCAGTATTTGCTCGAATGGGGCGCGCACGGCAATGCGCTAGGCGAGTTCCTGCGGCCGCAGAAGCTGGTGATCGACCCGAACGATCGCGTATGGGTGACCGATGCCTGCAATCATCGCGTCCAGGTCTTTGACGCGACCGGGACGAAAGCCAGGTTGCTCTTCCACTGGGGTGAGCAGGGGCATGAGCCAGGAAAACTGAACTATCCGTACGACATCCTGCTCGACGGCGAGGGACACGTTTACCTCTGCGAGTTCGGCAACCACCGGGTGCAGAAGTTCACACTGGATGGGAAGTACGTTGGTCACTTCGGCAGCAATGGCCGGCGAGAAGGCGAACTCGACCAACCGTGGGGTATTGCTCGCGACTCGCGAGGCCGAATGTTTGTGCTCGATTCCTACAACCACCGGATCCAGAGGTTTTGGCTTTAAGCAAGTTTTCAGTTTTCAGCGGTCAGTTTTCAGTACAAGCAGACGCCTACTCGACTGACAGCTAAGAACTGAACACTGATAACTGATCTTTGTTTACTGTAGACTCATTCCATGCTCGGCTACAAAATCGATTTCGATCAGCCGTGGTTCCTGCTTCTGCTGGGACTGGTGCCGCTGGTCTGGATCTTCAGCTACCGCAGCCTTGCGGGCCTGGGGCCGTACCGGCGGTTGTTCGCGCTGGCGTTTCGCACCTGTGTGCTGGTCCTCATGACGCTGGCTCTGGCTGGCGTGCAGTTGCAGCGGGTGAGCGATCGGGTGACGGTGCTCTACCTGCTCGATCAGTCGGAAAGCATTCCGAAGCTGACGCGCGAAGCAATGCTGCAGTATGTCATGCGCGATGTGCAGCAGCACCGTCGCACGGGAGACCTGCAGAGTGCCGCTGAGGACAAGGCAGGGATCATCATCTTTGGTCGCGAAGCCACGATCGAAATGCCGCCGTTCGCCGACGACATTCGCACGGTTGGCTCCCTGGAAGGCCTGTTCGAACTGCGCACGGATGCCACCAACATTGAATCGGCACTGAAGCTCGCGCAGGCATCGTTTCCCGAGGATTCGGCCAAGCGGATCGTGATCGTCACCGACGGCAACGAAAATGTCGGAGACGCGGTGACTAGCGCCCGCACGTTAGCGAACAATGGAATCGGCATCGACGTAGTGCCGATCCGTCTTGGTTCACAGACGGAAGTGTCGGTCGAAAAAATCTCCCTTCCGCCCGACATCCGCCGCGGCCAGCCGATTGATGCTCGTGTTGTCGTGCAAAACTACACGCAACCGACGAAGGACAATCCGAACGGGGCGGTAAAAGGAAAGCTGCGAATCACTCGCCGCTATGGTCAACAGGAAGACTTGCTCGGCGAAGAGGACGTCACCCTCGAATCGGGCAAGAACGTCTACAACTTCCAGCACGAGATCGAAGTGCCAGCCGGCTACACCTACCGGGCCGACTTTGTGCCTGAGGACGGCAAACAGGACACGATCACACAAAACAACACTTCGACAGCGTTCACACACGTGCGCGGCAAAGGACGCGTATTGTTGATTGAAGACTGGGAGAGCCCGCGCGAATTCGATTTTCTCGTGAGCGCGCTGGGCGAGATGAATATCGAAGTCGAAGTAATGCCCAGCGACCGGCTCTTCAGCAGCCTGGCCGAATTGCAGGCGTACGACTGCGTGGTGCTCGCCAACGTGCCTCGCGCTAGTGGCGGCGGCGACAACACCACCCAGGAAGCGACCAACTTCACCGATGAGCAAATTCAGATGCTCGTCCGCAACACCGAGCAATTCGGCTGCGGGCTGGTGATGATTGGTGGCCCAACCGGGTTTGGCGCAGGTGGCTGGGCGAACACCGAGCTTGAGAAGGCGATGCCGGTCGACTTCCAGATCAAGAACTCAAAAGTGCGCGCGGTCGGTGCACTCGCAATGATGATGCATGCTTCGGAAATGGCCCAAGGCAATCACTGGCAGAAGGTGATCGGCCAGGAAGCAATCAAGGTGCTCGGTCCGAGCGACTACTGCGGTGTCGTCCACTGGGACGACTTCACCGGCAAAGAAAACTGGTTGTGGAAAGATTCCAACGGCCGGGGCGTAGCCCGCGTCGGCGATCCGCAGAATCAGAAGCGGATGCTCGGTCGATTGAGTCGAATGACTCCTGGCGACATGCCGCAGTTCGATCCGGCTATGGCCATGACGCTGAAGGAAATGATTCCCAACCCGGCGTCGGTGAAGCATGTAATCATCATCAGCGACGGCGATCCCTCTCCTCCAAACCCCGCAACGATTGCCGGTTTCAAGAAGGCAGGCATCAAGATCACGACCGTGGCGGTCGGCACGCACGGGCCGCCCGGCAGCACGCCGCTGCAGAACATCGCCAGCGCGACGGGCGGCAAGTACTACGTAGTGACCAACCCCAAGGCACTGCCTCGCATCTTCCAGATCGAAGCCCGCCGCGTCGCTCGACCGCTGGTGTTCGAAGATCCAGCCGGGATGACCCCTTCAGTTCTGGATCGCGGCCACGAGATCGTTCAGGACATCGGCAACTTGCCGCCAATCACCGGCTATGTGCTGACAACGGTGAAGGAGAATCCGCTGGTCGAGGTGCTCATTCGCTCGCCAAAACCCGCGGCGCCGGAGAACTCGACCATTCTCGCCGGCTGGCAGTATGGAGCGGGTAAGACTGTCGCGTTCACCTCCGACGCCGGCAAACGCTGGGCAAAGGACTGGCCGCAGTGGGACAACTACGGCAAGTTCTACAGCCAGATGGTTCGTTGGGCGATGCGTCCGGTGAACGAGTCGGGCAAGTTCACAATTGCCACCGACGTGAAGGACGGCAAAGTTCGCGTGGTAGTGACCGCGCTCGATCCGAACGACGAGTTTCTGAACTTCCTGGACATGAGCGGCGCCGGAACAGGGCCCGATTTGAAGTCGCTGCAAGTACCGATTCGTCAGGAAGCGCCGGGCCGATACGTTGGCGAGTTTCCGGCGGACAAAGCGGGCAGCTACTTGCTCGCCATCAGCACCGGCAAGGGGAACGCGCCCCTGCTGGCCGGCGTGACGGTGCCTTACTCGGCCGAATTCCGCGACCGTGAGACCAACACCCCGCTGCTGACAACGCTCGCCAAGATGCAGCCCAAGGGCGGCGAGGCAGGAACGGTGATCCCCGGCGAATTGCAGAAAGGCTCCGTCGATCAGATGGTGGCCGCGGTCGACACGTTCCGGCGTACGCTGCCCAAGGCGATCAGCAGCCAGGACGTCTGGCCGCTGTTCCTGCTCATCTCCGCTTGCTTGTTTCTCGCTGACATTTTTGTCCGCCGAGTGCAAGTAAACTTCCACTGGGTACCAGCCGGGCTCAGTGCGCTTCGCAATCGAGTTCTCGGCCGCAAGCAGGAAGAAGTCGAAGACACGCGGATCGAGCGCCTCCGCAGCCGCAAGGCGGCCATCGCCAACCAGATCGACGAACGCCGCGCCGCCTCGCGATTCGAAGAACAATACAGTCCGTCGCCCGACGCGCCGCAGCGCAACCTGAGCGAGGTGCTCGACGACGCAGCGGCCGGCGGCGGCACGCGAGAACCACAGCGACCGATATCGCAGCAGCAAGGCCCGGCCCAGGAACAAGACAGTTACACCGAGCGACTGCTCGCCGCGAAGAAGCGAGCGATGAAAGACCGCGACAAGTAGCCTCCACCATCACGGACAATCCATACATCCTCGAGCAGATCCAACAACGCTCGACAGTTCGCAGCACTTCGAAGGAGCACGCATGAGCCTTGGCGAGTCGATGCAGCAGCAGGCCGAAGAGTTTCGCACCCGCTACAACGCGGTGAAAACCCAGATCGGCCGCGTGATTGTTGGTCACGACGATATCGTGAATGGCGTGCTCACGGCAATGTTCATTGGCGGCCACGTTCTGCTGGAAGGGGTGCCAGGCCTGGGCAAAACGCTTCTCGTCCGCACGCTCGCCGAAGCGCTCGACCTGAAGTTCAACCGCGTGCAGTTCACGCCCGATCTCATGCCCTCGGACATTCTCGGTACCAACATGGTGATGGAAACACCCGAAGGGCGGCGGGTGTTCGAGTTCCAGAAAGGACCGATCTTCACCCAGATCTGCCTGGCGGACGAAATCAACCGCGCCACGCCGAAAACGCAATCCGCCCTGCTGGAAACGATGCAGGAAGGTACCGTCACGGTCGCCGGCACGCGGTACGAACTCGAGAAGCCGTTCTTCGTCATGGCGACTCAGAACCCGATTGAGCAGGAGGGCACCTATCCGCTGCCGGAAGCTCAACTCGACCGCTTTCTGTTCAAACTGGTCGTCGGCTATTCCACTCGAGACGAACTTGCCACTGTCGTCGACCGCACGACGAAAGGCGTGGTGATCCGTCCCGAGAAAGTGATGGACGGCAGCGAGATTCGCAAGTGGCAGCAGTTGATCCGCGAAGTAATCCTCGCCCAGCACGTGCAGGATTATCTCGTCCGGTTGACGCTCGCTACGCACCCGCAGGGTCCTTACGCCCTGCCGATCACGAACCAGTATCTTCGCTGGGGCAGCAGCCCGCGTGGCGCGCAAACGCTCGCCCTGGCGGCAAAGGTGCGGGCCTTGCTCGAAGGACGCTATAACGTCTCGTTCGAAGACGTCCGCCGCGTGTTTCTGCCCGCCATGCGCCACCGCGTGGTGCTTAACTTCGAAGCCCAGGCCGAAGGGATCGACACCGACCACGTGCTGCTCGAAATCCTCGAGAAGTTGCCCGAGAAGAGCGAAGACGCTCCGCCGGTACGTGCAGCGCTGGCCCGCTAAGCGAATCGTCCTTACCCAAGTAACTACCGCTTCGTCTATTCGCTTGCATGGCTACCGTCGACACACCACTTCTTTCCCCCCAACTGCTCGCCCAGCTCGAGCGGTTGGAGCTCGTCAGCCGCAAGATCTTTCGCGGACGGATGAAAGGCGAGCGTCGTAGCAGGCGCAAGGGGCAAAGCGTCGAGTTCGCCGACTTTCGCAACTACGTCCCCGGCGACGACCTGCGGTTCATCGACTGGAACCTCTACGCCCGCCTGGAAAAGCTCTTCCTCAAGCTGTTCCTCGAAGAGGAAGACCTGCACTTCTACGCCCTGATCGACGCCAGCACGAGCATGGACTTCGGCGATCCGACCAAGCTGCAGTACGCAAAGCAGCTCGCCGCGGCGCTCGGCTTCATCGGGCTGACGCGAGCGGACCGCGTGAAGATCGAAACACTCGGTAGCACGCACCGTCGTCCCGGGCCGACCCTCCGCGGCCGCAGCAGCCTGTGGCGAATGGTGGAGTATCTCGACGGCGTTCAGCCGGGCGAGAACGTCTCGCTGGCCGACGGCGTGAAGAACTTCTGCCTGCGAAATCAGGGGAAGGGCATCCTGGTCCTGATCACCGACCTGATGGACAAGGCCGGCTACGAAAATGCCTTCCGCTTTTTGCTCGCTCAGCAGATGGATGTGTACGTCATTCACACCCTCTGCCCGGAAGAGCTGAATCCGGAAATCAAAGGAGACCTCAAGCTGGTCGATGCCGAGGACAGCGATATCGCCGAGGTCACCATCAGCCGGCCGCTGCTCGACCGCTACAAGCGCACACTCGCCGCGTTCATCGACGGTGCTCGCGAGTTCTGCACGCGTCGCGGCATGAACTATGTGATGGCCAGCACCGAAACGCCGGTCGACAAGCTCGTTGCCAGCTACCTCCGCCGACGGGGGCTCGTGCGATGAGTTGGTTCGTCAACACCCTCACCTGGTGGCAATGGGGCCTGCTGGCGCTCATTCCCCCGGCTATTCTTGCGCTCTACTTCCTCAAGCTGCGTCGTCAGCCCCTCGCCGTGCCCAGCACGTATTTATGGAGCAAGGCGATTGAGGATTTGCACGTCAACTCGCTGTGGCAGCGGCTGCGGCAGAGCTTGCTGCTGCTATTGCAGCTGCTCCTCATCTTATTGCTCGCGTTCGTCCTGCTTCGTCCGGGATGGCGAGGGACTGAACTCACCGGCGACCGTTTCATCCTGCTGATCGACACGTCGGCCAGCATGAGCGCCACCGACATCGATCCGACCCGACTCGACGAAGCGAAGCGTCAGGCCCGCAACCTGATCGATCAGATGAAGACCGGCGACGTCGCCATGATCATCAGCTTTTCGAACCGGGCCCGCGTCGAACAGCCGTTCACCGATAACCGCCGCTTGCTGCGCACCAAGATTGATTTGATCGAGCAAACCACACACACCAGCGACCTGAGCGAAGCGCTGCGTGCCGCTTCGGGTCTCGCCAATCCGGGCGAGAGCGGGGATCCCAACAATCCACTTGATCCACGCGTCGCGGAGGCCCTGCCCGCCGATCTGTACTTGTTCACCGATGGCGGTTTCTCGGCGGTGCCCGATTTCAATCTGGGCCAGCTCGATCCCAAGTATCAAAAAGTGGCGGGCGAGACCTTCGAGAACATCGCCATCACCGCCTTCAGTACCGAAGCCAACCCCGACAAGCCGGAGCAGCTGCAGGCCTTCGGGCGCATCGAGAACTTCACCGATGAAGAGAAGCAACTCGAAGCGACCTTGCTGCTCAATAACGTGCTGCTCGATGTGCAAAACGTCGATGTGCCTCCGCGCGGCGAACAAGATCTGCCTGGCGTCGCGGGCGTGAAGTTCGATCTGCAGCAACTCGAAGAAGGGGTATTGAAGCTCGAAATCAATTCCAAGGACAACCTGAAAGCCGACAACGAAGCATACGCGGTCGTCAGCCTGCCTCGCCCCGCGAAGGTTTTGCTCATTAGCCCCGGCAACGACGCCCTCGAACTGTCGATGGCCACCGACGAGATGCGCAAGGTGGCGACCGTCACGGTGCAGGAACCGGAGTTTCTCACGACCAAAGCCTACGAAGACGCGGCGCTCGAAGGCGCCTTCGACCTGATGATCTTCGATCAATGCACGCCCAAGCAGATGCCGCTCTGTAACACGCTGTTCGTCGGGGCGAAGCCGCCGGGCGAAGAGTGGAAGCTGGGCGAGAAGCAAAATGTGCCGCTCGTCGTGGATGTAGACGCGGTTCACCCGCTCACGCAGCTGGTGCGAATGAGCAACGTGAAAATCATCGAAGCCCGGCCCATCGAAAAAATGCCGCCGGCCAGCACCACGCTCATCGAAGCCGACAGCGGTGCGCTCCTGGCGATCGGCCCGCGTGCCGGATACGAAGATGCGGTACTCGGCATGGAGATTGTCGGAGCAGGGGAGGGGGGCGAACTCGAAGCCAAAACCGATTGGCCGATTCGCCGCAGCTTCCCAGTGTTTGTGATGAACGCGGTGAAGTATCTCGGCGGCATCCGCTCCTCTGTCGCAGCCCCCAGCGTGCGTCCCGGCATGCCAGCCGTACTGCGCTCGATCAACCCGGTGCCGCTCGTGACGGTCGAATCACCGCGTGGCGACATGTTCGACGTGCCACGCGAGACGCAGAACACGTTCGTCTTCGGCCGGACCGATGAACTCGGCGTGTATCAAGTTCGCGAAGGAACCGGCGGCAAGGCGGCGCAGCAGTTCGCCGTCAACCTCTTTGACAGCCGAGAGAGCGACCTTCGACCGCGAGAAACCCTCGACATCGGCCACGAAGTGGTCAAGGCCGAAGCCGTCCGTCAGGTCGCCCGTCAGGAACTCTGGCGCTGGCTGCTGCTCGGCGCGATCGCACTCGTGTTGTTTGAATGGTACGTCTACAACAAGCGAGTGTATCTGTAATCGCGCCCTTAGCCGGAAGCTAACAGCTTCCGGAGAATGACGAGCGGACTTCGGGACACGGTCGAGGTGGAATGATCTTCTCGGTAATCGCTGTGCGCATCTCCAACAGCCTTGCGAGCGTAACTGTTGTTCTCCGGAAGCTGTTAGCTTCCGGCTAAGTCGGGAGGCCCAGCGCCTTGCGCTTCTCCAGCACAAACTGCGTATGGTGAGGCAGGTGGCGGGTAGCGTAGCCGAGCAGTTTCTCGAGCGTCACTTCGCCCAGTTCGCTGTGCACGCCGACGCGCTGAAAGTCGGCTTCGCTCAGAGAGCGAAGGATCCGGGTCATCGAGCCTCGGCAGGACAGGATCACGGCCAGTTCTTCCTGCGAATTGCGGGCATCGTAGGCCAGCTTTTGAAGAAAGACATTTTCGTCGTACCCCGGCAGCTCCGGGCGATCGAAGCAGATGATGGCCTTCAGCCGAGCGGCGTGAATTGGCTCGAAGTCGGCCAGATGACAGAGCACCTCATGTGTCGACCATTTTCCGGAGACAGGCCGAGCCCGCAATTGCTCATCGGTCATGCCTGAAATGGCCCGATGAAGCTTCGTGGGTCCGGAAGCGTAGTCGTTAACGAGCTGAGTGATGCTCATGAGAAGCGGTCCTTCTAAGAGTGACGTGGCTGAGAGCAGTTGTACTGCCGCAAGACACCGCGGCTCAAGAAGGGTTCACTCCGCCAGTAGCCGGAAGCTAACCAGCTTCCGGAGAACGGCGCAAGGAGCTTGCTACTGAAGTAGTCGTGAATGCGCCGGCGCCGACGCGATACGGATGGAACAACTTCCCGTTGTTCTTCGGAGGGTAGTGATCCTCCGACTAATGACGCGCTGCGGGGCTGGCGAGGCAGAGCCTCGCGGCTAGTTTCGTCCCAGGCTGGAGCCTGGGACGGAGAGTAGTGCGCCCGGCTGGAAAACGGTTGGAGATCTTAGAGTCCCGCGAAGTAGTTCTTCACGGCCACGTCGAACGCCTTGCCGCTCAGCACCATCGGCAGGTCGTGGAACTCGCAGAACGTTTTCACCTGCAGCATCAGATCCCGCGGGTGGCAGTAGCGTAGCGGACGATTTGCTTCGACATAGTGCCGGGCGAGCAAATGTTCGAAGGCATCTTCGCGATACTCCAGGCCGAGCTTTCCAGCCCACTGCTTGATCAGTTCGCGAAACTCCTTGGGAGTAGGGTCGATCACCTCAATCTTATACGGGATCCGCCGCAGGAAAGCTTCGTCGACCAGCTTCGTCGGTTCCAGGTTGGTCGAGAAGACAAGGATCTGATCAAAGGGCACCTGAATCTGCCGCCCGGAAGGGAGCGTCAGATAGTCGTAACCCTTCTCCAGCGGCACGATCCAGCGATTGAGCAATTCGGCTGCCGTCATCCGCTGCCGGCCGAAGTCGTCGACCACGAGTGCGCCGCAATTGCTTTTGAGCTGCACGGGGGACTCGATAATGCCAGTCGCCGGGTTGTTCGTGATTTCAAGCTGTTCCATTCGCAATTCGCCGCCCACCACGATCGACGGCCGGCGGATGCGAACCCAGCGGCGGTCGTACGGTTTGGCGTCGATGAGCGAGTTCGATTGAGGCGGTGGCACTTCTTCGTGATTTGCCGGGTCGAACAGGCGGATGATCTCGCCCGTCACCGTGATCGTCCGCGGAATCCAAATGTGATGCGCGACGGAGCGAATCAACCGCTCTGCCATGCTGGTCTTGCCGTTGCCCGGCTGCCCATACAGGAACAAGCCGCGGCCGGCGAAGACTGCCTGACCAATCTGGCTGATGATGGCGGGGGCCAACAGCAGGTCGCC
>Ga0164290_1001328_pt1 | contig 39995 bp, 38 predicted proteins | sample Micstemetagenome_FD_108782 | JGI IMG/M metagenome (GOLD analysis project Ga0164290, IMG submission 108782) | Contaminated culture microbial community from soil near Moab, Utah, USA - Microcoleus steenstrupii SON62 (Illumina Assembly) | ecosystem: Environmental > Terrestrial > Soil > Soil crust...
CCGCCGACAGGATCTCGGTGCAGGCCAGGATCGGGTGCGGCTGGGGCATCAGCTGTGCGACCACGATCAACACCTCCCGAGTAGATCCCCTTATCGTACACCAGTTCGATTCAGAATGGAACACTACATGACGGAGCGCCTCGACGAGCCCAGCGGCAGTGTCCGGCCTGCCGCACCCGATCGCGCAGGTCGCGGCGCCCGCTGAGGCGCTAGCCTCCTCCACGATGACCACGATCTTCCACCTCGCCCTCGCCTCGGCCTGGGCAGCAGCGCAGGACGCCGGCGCCTACACGATCTCGACGAGAGGGCGCACCCTTGGCGAGGAGGGGTTCATCCACGCGAGCCGGGGCGACCAGTGGCCGGCGGTGCGCGATCGGTTCTACGCCGATGTGTCGGAGCCGCTGCTCCTGCTCCAGATCGACACCGACCGGCTCGACGTACCGGTGCTCGAGGAGCCGGCGGTGCCGGCGGCGACGGAGACGTTCCCCCACATCTACGGCCCGCTCGCCCTCGACGCGGTGGTGAAGGCGATCCCGGTCTCCACCGTCGGGGGCTCCGCAGCCGAACCCGCGTCACGCACCGCTCCCCCGCCGCCGAGCGATCCACGGCCACGTCAGGCTCGGCCCGCGACGAGCGACTCGTTCGGCCGGCTGTTCCTGACCGAGATGTTCGTCAACATGGCGCTGGTGATCCTGATCATCGTGACCACGACGATCGGGCTCGTCGCCGGCACCGCGCTCGGCGGCGACCTTGCGCTAGCGGCCGGTCTCGTCCTCGGCGTGCTCGTCGGCGGAGGTCTCGCCCGCTGGCTCTACGCCCGCCGCCACGCCTGAGACAACGAGCTCCACGACCTCCTCCGCGCACCCCCAGCTGAGGGTCACGCCTGCCCCGCCGTGCCCGTAGCAGTGCACCACGCCACCGACGCGTTCGAGCCGCACCGACGGGCGAGCCGGGCGCAGGCCGACCTTGTGCCGCAGCACCTTCGCCCCGCTCAGCGCCGGCACCAGTGCGGTCGCGCGCTCGAGGATCGCGCAGGCGGTGGCCGGATCCGGCGTACGGCTCCACTCGCCGTGCTCCTCGGTGCCACCGACGACGATGTCGTTCGTGCGCGGGACGACGTACGTCGGCATCGGGCCGTCGGTGTCGAGCCACCACTCGCGCAGGCCGACCTGCTCGACCACCACCACCTGGCCCCGCACGGGCACGACCGACCGGTCCCCCGCGAACAGCCGCGCACCGAGACCGGCAGCGTCGACGACGACGTCGGCGCGCCCGTCACCGGTCGGCGCCAAGCCTCCGAGCGTCATCCGGGTGAGGGTGCCACCGAGCGCGGCCAGGCGCGCGACCAGCCAGTCCAGGTAGGTCGGCATCTCGATCACCGGCGCGACGAAGGTCCACCCGTCGACGTACCCGGTCGGCAGCCCGTCCGTCGGGGTGACCCGGCGCAGCGACGACACCGCGGTGCCCCACCAGGGATCGGGCTTCGGGCTGCGGAAGAGCTCGGTGCCGGACTGCATCCGGACGCCGGTGGCCGGGTCCGCGGCCAGCTCGCCGAACACGTCGTAGGACCGTGCGGCCCAGGCGGTCACGCGGTCCTGGGGCGCGGCGAGGTAGGGGTACCAGAGCGCGGCTGCCACCGCAGACGTCGACTCGTGCGGCAGGTCCCGAGCGAGTACGCCGACCTCGTGGCCGGCCTCGGCCAGCCGGACCGCGCTGGTCAGGCCGATGACACCGGCCCCGACGACGACGACCCTGGCCACGGCTAGCCCCTCGGCTCGGTCAGGCTCCCGCGGCCGGTGGCGCGGTCGGGTCCGTGGCCCCGCCGCCCTGCTCGCGTGCGACGTACTCCTCGATGTCGTTGAGGTCGTCCTTGCTGCGGGTCACGATCGCGAGCAGGTCGCTCATCGTCGCGACCTCCTCGACCTGCTCCTTGATGAACCACTGCATGAACTGCTCGGAGGCGAAGTCGCTCTCCTCCCGCGCGATGCGCAGCAGCCCGTTGATCTGCTCGGTCACCCGCTTCTCCTGCTCGAGGGCGAGCTCGATCGGACCGACGACGTCGACGAAGTCCGAGATCGGCGCTTCGACGCCAGGGATCTGCACGGTCGCGTCGGTGTCGAGGAGGTACTGCACCATCATCATGGCGTGCTCGCGCTCCTCGAGCGCCTGTGCGTAGAAGAAGGCCGCCATCCGGGGCATGGTCAGCGCGTCGAAGTGCACCGCGCAGGCGAGGTACTGGTTGTGCGCGGCGAACTCGTTGCCGATCTGGGCGTTGAGCTGATCGGTGAAGCGGGAGGCAGCCATGGCTGAAACCCTAACGGCGATGCTCAGGCAGCCTTCTGCAGGTCCTTCTTGGAGGCCTTCTTGCCGTCCTTGGCCCGCACGACGACCCGCTTCTTGACCGTGTAGCCGTCGGGCAGCGTGCCTTCCTTGAGCATCCGCAGGGGGCAGCGCCCGCACTTCGACTTCGACACGCAGCACTCGGTCTTCGGCAGCTTGCGCGCCTTCGACTTCTTGCCCTTGCCCATAGGGCGAGGGTAACCCCCGCAGGTGAGCCTTGCCTATGTTTGGTCCGCCACACGATCGGACCGAGATCTGTCCCTTCGGGACAAGCGGCTCAGACGGACCCGCAGCTCGACCCGCCGGGGCTGCCCTTGAGCACCTTCGCCAACCAGGGCACGGCTCGGGTGCCGAACTCGGGCATCGCGGCGATGTGGGTCGGCGTGAGGATGGTGTCGAACCTGACCTGCGCTCCCCGGGCGCACCAGTCGCGCGCCATCTGACGTCCCTGGCCGTAGGGGACGATGTCGTCGAGCGGGCTGTGCGCCACGAGGGTCGGGACCTGGGGCGCCCGCTCCCCGAGCCGCTGCTCCGCGACCAGCGTCGCGAACGGCTCCTCGCCCATGTAGTCGGCCACCGGCCGGCCGTCCTCGGTCAGCGTGCTGGTCTGCGTGAACGCGTACTTCGGCAGGCTCTCCCACACGCACTCACGGACGATGGCGTCGGCCAGCTGCTCACCGCGGTCGTTGAGGTAGTCGTCGAGGTGCACCTGGTCCGGGTACGCCGTCTCGAGCCCGAGCACGGCGTACCCGAGGAATGCGGCGGCGAGCGAGCCGTCGAGCGTCCGCCCGACCGCTGCCAGGTCTGCCGGCGGTGCCCCGATCGCGGCGCCGCGGACGTCGAGCTCGGACGCGTACGTCGCCTCGACCTCCGCGGCCGCCGCGACGGCGCCCCCTCCTTGCGAGTAGCCGAACAGGCCGACCGGCCCCGCGTCCGGGACGGCCGGGAGCGCTTGGGCGGCACGGACCGCGTCGAGCACGGCATGCGCTTGCGAGGCGCGGTTCATGTAGGGGTGCTCACCCGGCGTGCCCAGGCCTTCGTAGTCGGTCACGACGACGGCGAACCCGAGCGTGACCAGGGCCGCGATCATGACCTGTTCGTACTCCAGGCCGCTCCTCAGCAGCCGGGACGGCGCGCAGGTGTCCCCCAGGCCCTGGGTACCGGGCGCGAACCCGATCACCGGCCGCTTGCCTCCACCGATCCAGGGAGTGAGGGGAACGATGACCGTGCCCGTGATCGCGACCGGTCCGCCGCGCGCACCGACGCTGCGGTACATGATGCGGCGCGCACTGGCGAGCAGCGTCGCGGGGACCAGGACCGGCTCGCTGCGGATCAGCTGGCCGGGACCGCCTGGGGGCAGCGGCGAGGGAGGCGTGTAGAAGTCCTCCGCCGCGGCGGCCGCCGCGGCGGGGACCGGCACCGGCCCCGACCGCGGTGCGGTGAGCGCCGTCACCACCAGCAGGATGACGACGAGCAGTCGGCGCACCACGGACCCCTTCGCTGCGGACGAGTGGCCCGGATCCTACGAGCACGCAGCGGGTCGTCTGCCGGCCACGGACCGTCGGGACCGGCTACGCCCGAAACGTTGCCGCCACTAGCGCTGGTTTGTCACCCAGGTGACAGGTACAGCGGCTCGGGTGAGACGTCTAGGGTTCTCACGTGATCGAGATCTGGTTGAACCCCGCCTGCTCGAAGTGCCGGACCGCGGCCAGCGCGCTGGACGCGGCGGGCACGGAGTACGTCGTACGCCGCTATCTCGAGGAGCCGCCGACGGTCGCCGAGCTGGAGGACGTGCTCGCCCGGCTGGGCCTGGAGCCGTGGGACATCACCCGCACGGCGGACGCCTCGAAGCTCGGCGTCGCCCTGCCGCCGAAGGACGATGCGCAGCGCCACGCATGGCTCGAGGCGATGGTCGACGAGCCACGGCTGATCCAGCGCCCGATCATCACCGCGTCGGACGGCACGACCGTGATCGGGCGCGACCCCGAGTCGCTGTCCCGGGTGATCACCGCCGGCTGAGAGGTAAAGGATCGGTCGAACGCCGGACAGCACCGCGTCAGCGGCTGACGATGACCGGATGCACATGCGTTCGGCTCTCACCGCTGGTCTCCTCGCCGCCGGCCTGCTCGCGGCGACCCCTCCGGCGTCCTCCGCCACGCAGGTCGCGCCGCCGACCACCCGGGCCGCGACGACCACCACGGAGCCCGACCCGCGTCCTCGCGACAGCGAGCCGGCGGACGTCGTCCGCACCGACCGCAAGGTGCCGCGTCAGGTCGCCGGCGCGAGAAGCGTCCTGGTGCTACGCGTCCACTGGACCCAGCGAGCACCCGCCGCACCGAGCGCCACGGCGGTCAGGGAGGCCATCGGTGAGTCGAGCCAGGTCCTCCGCTCGCTCTCGCGAGGGCGCACCAGCCTCGCAGCTCCCCGGGTCTCGCCGTGGCTGAAGGTCCCCGGGCCGGGTCGCGGCGGATGCTTCTATGAGTACAACAAGCTCCTGAAGCAGGCGGTTGCTGCCGCCAAGCGACGCGGCATCGGGGTGCGGGCACAGCACCTGATCATCTACCTGCCGTGCACCACCTACGCGGCAGGCCTGGGGGAGCTGCCGGGCAGGGTGATCTGGCTCTTCAACAATCTCTCGCCCGACGTGATCGCCCACGAGGTCGGGCACAACCTCGGGCTCGACCACGCCAACAGCTGGCGGTGCCGCGCTGATGGCCGGCCGACAGCGCTCCGCGGGCGCTGTCGCTCCCACGAGTACGGCGACCCGTTCGAGCTCATGGGAAGCGGCTGGGGCATGAGCTCACTCCAGCTGAACCGTCTCGGCTGGCTCGGTCAGACGCGGACCCTGTCCCGCAGCGGGACCGTCACCCTCACCTCGCTGTCCGCCGGCGGCAGCGGGATCCGTGGTCTGCAGGTCCGGGCGCCGGACGGGGACCGGTACTGGCTGGACTTCCGCACCCACACCGGGCTCGACGCGAGGTCGCCGTGGCTGACTGCCGAGAACGTGACCGGAGTGCACGTCCGGCTCGCCCACCGGGCCGGCTCCCGGCTCGTGGACGCCACGCCCGGCTCCACCGAGGACTTCGTCCTGCCGCCGGGCAGCAGCCTGACCACACCCGAACGGATCCGGTTGACCGTGACGGCGCAGTCTGCGACCAGTGCGACGGTCAAGGTCGCCTTCGGCGCGCGGCCGGCCACGGCCCCGTCGCGACCGACGGGGGTCACGGCGACACCCACCGGCTACGCCGCCGAGGTCGCGTGGCAGCGTCCGGCCGACAACGGAGCAGCGATCACGGGCTACCGGGTGACGGCCCAGCCCGGCAACATCACCAAGACGGTGACGTCGCCCGGAGGGACCAGTGTCAGTGCCCGGTTCGGGGGCCTCGACGCTGGGACGGGCTACACCTTCACCGTGACCGCGCTCAACGAGATGGGCAGCTCGGCGGCATCAGCACCGAGCGCCCCCGTCGTACCGGAGCGCCGCGGCCTCGAGGTCGAGATCTATGAACCGACGGACGGAGCCACGATCCGCGGCGGCACCGACGTGTGCTTCTGGGTCACCGAGGACCCGCAGGACCCGGAGCCGATGACCCGGGCGGAGCTCCTGGTGGACGGCGCGGTTGTCGACGACGTGCTCAGCGAGTGGGGCGACTGCCTGACCTGGGACGGCGCCGGCTTCGCCGCCGGCGACCACGAGCTCAAGGTCCGAGCGACCGACGCCGCCGGCACGACGACGAGCACCCCGGTCCTCGTGGTGACCCTGGTGCCCCTGGACTTCCAGGTCTCGACGAGCGCCGTCGTGGACGACGAGCTCACCGTCACCTGGTCCGGCACCGACAGCGCCGCGCTCGACTCCGTGGTCGTCGAGTACTACGACGAGGAGTACGACGCTTGGTGGGAGCTGGACGGCCCCTACAACTCCGGCGGGGGCTCGGCGACGTTCCGGACCACATGGATGCCCAGCGGCAGCTACGCCGCGCGCGTCGTCAGCGCGTTCTCCTGGGACGAAGGCTATTACGAGCACGTCGAGGAGTTCACCCTCGTCGTGCCCTGACCTTCAGTCCAGGCCGTTGGCCCTGCGGATGACCTGGACGATGCCGCCCATGATCTCGGTGAGGCCGTAGTCCTTCGGCGTGTAGACGGCGGCCACGCCGAGCTCGACCAGCCGCTTGCCGTCGGACTCCGGGATGATGCCGCCGACGATCACCGGCACGTCACCCATGCCGGCCTCCCCGAGACCGTCGAGCACGCTCGGGACGAGCTCCATGTGCGAGCCGGACAGGATCGAGAGCCCCACGCAGTGCACGTCCTCGGCGACCGCGGCCGCGACGATCTGCTCGGGCGTGAGCCGGATGCCCTGGTAGATGACCTCGAACCCCGCGTCCCGCGCTCGTACGGCGACCTGCTCGGCGCCGTTCGAGTGGCCGTCGAGCCCCGGCTTGCCGACGAGGAGCCGCAGCCGGCCGCCCTCGTTGCCGGCGAGCTCCTCACCGGTGCGCTTGACGGCCTCGCGGACCGTGGTGAGCTCGGCGCCGGCCTCGGCCACGCCGACCGCTCCGCTCACACCGGTCGGCGCACGGAACTCACCGAACACCTCGCGCAGCGTGCCGGCCCACTCGCCCGTGGTCGCACCGGCGCGCGCAGCGGCCAGGGTGGCGGTCATCAGGTTGACGCCGCTCTTCGCGTCCTCGGCCAGCCTCGCCAGCGCGTCGGCGACCTCGGACTCGTCACGCTGCTCCTTCCACGCCTCGACCGACGCGAGCGCGGACTTCTCGGCCTCGGGGTCCGCGGCCATGATCGCGCCGTCCAGGTCGGCGGTCAGCGGGCTCGGCTCGGTCGTCTCGAACTTGTTGACGCCGACGATGACCTCCTCGCCCGACTCGATCCGGCCTCGTCGGGCTGCGTGCGCAGAGACCAGCTCCTGCTTCATGTAGCCGGAGTCGACCGCAGCGATCGCACCGCCCATCGCCTGCACCCGGTCGATCTCGGCCTTGGCACCCTCGACGAGCTCCCGCACCTTGGCCTCGATGACGTGCGAGCCCTCGAAGATGTCGTCGTACTCCAGCAGGTCCGACTCGAACGCGAGCACCTGCTGCAGCCGCAGCGACCACTGCTGGTCCCAGGGCCGGGGCAGTCCGAGCGCCTCGTTCCACGCCGGCAGCTGGACCGCGCGGGCGCGGGCGTTCTTCGACAGGGTCACACCGAGCATCTCGAGCACGATCCGCTGGACGTTGTTCTCCGGCTGGGCCTCGGTGAGCCCGAGCGAGTTGACCTGCACGCCGTAGCGGAACCGGCGCATCTTCGGGTCCTCGACGCCGTAGCGCTCACGGGTGATCTCGTCCCAGAGCTGGTTGAAGGCGCGCATCTTGCACGTCTCCTCGACGAACCGGACGCCGGCGTTGACGAAGAACGAGATCCGGCCGACGACCTTCTCGAAGTCCGCCTCGTCCACCTGCCCGGAGTCGCGCACCTGGTCGAGCACCGCGATCGCCGTGCACAGGGCGTAGGCGAGCTCCTGCGTCGGCGTCGCCCCCGCCTCCTGCAGGTGGTAGCTGCAGATGTTGATCGGGTTCCACTTCGGGATCTGGTGGACCGTGTAGGCGATCATGTCGGCGATCAGCCGGAGGGAGTGCTCGGGCGGGAACACGTAGGTGCCCCGCGAGAGGTACTCCTTGATGATGTCGTTCTGGGTGGTGCCGGCGAGCTGCGCGGCCACCTCCTCCGGCGACAGGTCCGGGTTCTGCTCCTCCGCGGCGACCTGGTACATCGCGAGCAGCCACATCGCGGTCGCGTTGATCGTCATCGAGGTGTTCATCTCGACGAGCGGGATGTCCTTGAAGAGCTTGCGCATCTCCCCGAGGTGCGGCACCGGCACGCCGACCTTGCCGACCTCACCCCGCGCCAGCGGGCTGTCCGGGTCGTAGCCGGTCTGCGTCGGCAGGTCGAACGCCACCGACAACCCCGTCTGGCCCTTCGCCAGGTTGGTGCGGTACAGGGCGTTGGAGGCCTCCGCCGTGGAGTGGCCGGCATAGGTGCGCATCACCCACGGTCGGTCCTTCTGCGGCCGGGCGTTCGAGGTCTCGCTCATAAGGGGCAGGATAAAGCGGTTGCTACCCCGAGGTAACGCCATGGACGTGTGGGGTTTCCGACACGGCCGGCTCAGACGGCGATGGCGTCGCGCTCGACCTCGAAGAACCGGATCAGGTGGCTCAGGTGCAGCATCCGGCGCACCGCCGGGCAGGCACCGCGCAGCACGATCCGCTGGCCACCCCGGAAGGCGAAGCGGCTCGCGACGGCAAGCACCTTGAGAGCGGTGAGATCGATCGTGTCGACCTCGGACAGGTCGATCGTGATCGCGCCGTCGTGCTGCCGCAGGTGGTCGTAGACCGCGTTGCGCACCTGGCCCGTGCTCCGGACGTCGAAGTCGCCGCTCAGCATCAAGATCGGGCCGTCGGTCATGATCTGCATGTCCTGCCCTCCCTCAGTGCTGTCGGTCACGCTCGTGGTGACTCTCTACCCACCATGACGCTCGACAGACCGAAACGGTTGCATGTGCAGCGGGTCGGTGTGTCGCAGGTCACACCGGAGGCCGCCGTACGCTCTGGTCATGGTCAACCTCACCCGCATCTACACCCGCACCGGCGACGCCGGCGAGACCCGGCTCGGCGACATGAGCGTCACGTCGAAGACGGACCCGCGGCTGGTGGCCTACGCCGACGTCGACGAGGCCAACGCGCACCTCGGCGTCGCGGTCGCGAGCGGGGGTCTCGACGACGACGTCGTCACGGTGCTCGTCCACGTGCAGAACGACCTCTTCGACGTGGGGGCCGACTTCTGCAACCCGGTGACGGAGAACCCGGAGTACCCCCCGCTGCGCATCGAGCAGGAGTACGTCGACCGGCTCGAGGCCTGGTGCGACCACTACAACGCTCTGGTCCCGAACCTGCGCTCGTTCATCCTCAACGGCGGTACGCCGGCCGCGGCCCACCTCCATGTCGCCCGCACCGTCGTACGCCGGGCCGAGCGCGCCGCGTGGGCGGCGTACTCCGTCCACGGCGACACCATGAACAAGCTCGCGATCACCTACCTCAACCGGCTCTCCGACCTGGTCTTCATCCTCGCCCGCTACGCCAACCGCGAGAACGGCGACGTCCTCTGGGTCCCCGGAGGTGAGCGCGACAAGTGAGATCCTTGCTCGCTGCGCTGGTCGCCGTCGCCGTGCTGCTCGGGACGGCCGGGTGCAGCGACGACGAGCCCGCCGCCGAGGAGCGCACGTCGGAGCAGGGGAAGAACGAGAAGCGCAAGAAGCCGCGTGCCGAGCCCGAGTCAAGCGAGACCCGGCCCAGCGAGACCCGGCCCAGCGAGACCCGGCCCAGCGAGACCCGGCCCAGCGCTCCCCCGCTGACGACGACGTTCGTACCGGCAGCGGGCGCCCGCGAGCTGGCCGAGCGACTGACTATTGCCGAGGACCTGGCGCGCGACGACAGCACCGCTGCCGACGTCCGCCAGGCGGCGGCCTTCGAGACCCAGCTGCTCTACCGGCAGCTCGCGCGGACACCGGCGTGGGAGCGGGCGGCGCGCGCCGCCGTACCCGCCCGGTACCGCGCCGACCTCGACGCCCACCTGACCGCCCGGCACTCGCTGCGCAGCGTGCTGAGCACGCTGTCCGACGAGCTGCCGGCGTGGGAGATCGTCGAGCCCGCTCCGACCGCCGACCTGCTGCGGTTCTACCGCGAGGGGCAGCGGACCCACGGCGTCCGGTGGGAGCTGCTCGCCGCGATCAACCTGGTGGAGACGGGCTTCGGCAAGATCCGCGGCATCTCGACCGCCGGCGCGCAGGGACCGATGCAGTTCATCCCGACGACCTGGGCGGCCTACGGCGAGGGCGACGTCAACGACCCCCACGACGCGATCCTCGGCGCGGCCAACTACCTCGCGGCGAACGGCGGCGGCACCGGCACGGTCGACGGGCCCGATGTCGAGAACGCGCTCTACCGCTACAACAACCACGGCGGCTACGTCGCCGGCATCCTGTCCTACGCCTCCATCCTCGAGCGCGACCCGCGCGTGCTGGGAGAGCTGGTGCGCTGGCAGATCATCTACCTCTCGACGATCGGCGACCTGTGGCTGCCGATCGGCTATCGCGAGACCGCACCGGTGCCGGTCCGTGACTACGTCCGACAGCACCCCGAGCGGCACCTCGGCACGGTCACGGACTGACGGTCACCGACTGACGGTCACCGTCCACGCGACGTTGCCGTGGACCGCGCTGGAGAGGTCGCCGGCCGCACAGTCGACACCGATGTTGGCGTCGTGGTCGCCGGCAGGAAGGTTGACCGTGGCGGCGAACACCTGACCGGGATGTCCGCGGCCGTCGAAGAAGGCCATGCTGGGCAGGTTGGTGCGCGTTCCCGACACCGGGAGACCGTCGACGTACAGTCCTGCCGTCGCCAGGCCAGCGCTGCACGCCTGTGTCATGGCGGCGAGGCTCGCCGTGATGGCGGCACGCCCGTCTGCCGGCATCGTGAATGTCAGCGGGTGGTAACGGTCGACCTTGTCCGGCGAGGCAACCGGATCGCCCGGCGGGCCGGCGAAGTCGACCGTGGTGATCAGCGAGGTGGTCCGGGGGACCACGCCGGGCTTGATCTTCAGCGCGCCGACAGCTTGGTCGTCGAGCTTCGGGGTGGTGACGGCCCCGCGCTGGAGCTCGCGGGTGCCGACGCTGTTGCGGGGCAGCTGGACGGCGGCGTACGAGGTGCCCGCGGTGGCGACGACGAGCGCGAGGTAGCCGACGAGATTGGTGCGGAGGTGGGTCAGGAACCAGTTCATCCCCGCATCCTGTTCCTCGCGGGGGCTCCGGTGCTGGGAACGGTCAACTCTTTACGTAGCCGGGGGCCTGTGGATGACGGTGCGGCGCTGTCGTGGGCGCATGCCACGATGGACGGGCCGTGGACGTCCTCTCATCACTGACCGACGAGTTCCTCGAGGAGCACTTCGCCCCCGAGACGCTCGACCGTGCGCGCGGCTACCTCGACAGGATCGACGGCCCACCCCACATCCAGCAGCTCAGCGCCGGGTCGGTGACGGCGACCGCCTACGTCTACGGTTCCGCGCCCACGGCCTACCACGTCCAGCTGCACTGCGAGACCGGGCGGCCGAGTGGCCGCAACCGGTCCCGCACCACCGGCTGGATCTTCAGCCTCTGCACCTGCCCGGTCCGCAACATGTGCAAGCACGGCGCGGCCGTCGCCCTGAGCATGCGAGAGGGTCACGTCGCGGCCGAGCAGGTGCCGGAGTGGGAGCGGCAGCTGGGGTCGCTCGTCGAGGACCTGTCGCGGACCGCCGACCGCGAGGTCGAGCATTTCCCGCTCGCCCTGCAGTTCACGCTGGAGGAGCAGCGGATCTATTCCTACCGCGACGACGGGCCGCTCCTCGGCCTCCGGCCCTTGCGACCCGGCGCCAAGCAGGCGTGGATCAAGTCGGGTGCCGACTGGTCCGACATCCCCGGGGCCGTCGTCGCCCGCACCCTCCTTCCCGAGCACGCCGACGCGATCGGCGCGCTGCACGGCGCGCTGCAGCGCCACCGCGGCTACCAGCCGGGCGGCATGGCCCCGACCCTCGCCCAGTTCGGGCCCCACCTGCCGCGTCTGCTGCGGGCCGCTGAGGCGGCCGGCGTCGCCTTCGTCCCGGTCGCGCCGCTGACGGAGGTCAGCCTCCGCGAGAAGCCGGTGGGCCTGACGGCCGAGATCACCAGCGACGGCTCGGTCGCGCGGTTGACGCTCGGGGTCGACGTGGACGGCGAGCTGTGGCGTGGCGAGCGGGTCCGGTTCGTCGGACACGACCGGATCGTGGCGCTGCTGGACGGCGGTCACCTGCAGATCGCCGAGCTCGACCGTGCCGTGCCGGCGATCGCCCGCCGGCTGGTCGAGGACCAGCCGCTGGAGGTGCCCGCGGCCGAGATCGACGCGTTCCGGGACCGGCTGGCCGGGCTGCTCCGGCACCTGACCGTCCGCTCCCCCGACGGCTCGGTCGACGTGCCTGCCCCGCTGCGGCCGACCCTGGTCGTCACCGTCGGCTGGGTCAGCTCGACCGTCGCCGAGCTGACCTGGGTGTGGCGGTACGACGACGCCCACCGCTGTGGGCTCGACGACCGCGACCTGCTCGACGGACTGCGGGACCGGCGCTCCGAGACCGCGATCCGGGCGACCGTGCCGCACGCTCTCCTGGGCCGGCGATGGACGCGCGACGGGGATGCCTTGTCGCTGGCGATCCATGACCTCCCCCACCTGAGGGAGCTGCCTGACGTCGAGGTCGTCGAGGTGCAGCGGCCCGACTTCCGGGAGTCGACGTCGGCGCCGGTGATCAGCTTCGACGTCGTCGAGCCGTCCGAGGACGAGGCCGCCGACCGCGTCACCGACTGGCTCGACCTCGCGGTGACGGTCGAGGTCGAGGGCGAGCGGATCCCGTTGCCCGACGTGATCGCTGCGCTCACGCTCGAGCACGAGTACCTCGTCCTGCCGAGCGGGCTCTTCATCAGGACCGACCGTCCCGAGCTCGACCGGCTGCGCGAGGTCGTGACCGCCGCCGCCGAGCTGCGGGAGCGCGACGGCGACCGGATCGGCATCGGCACCCACGACCTCGGCCTGTGGGCGCAGCTGGCCGAGACCGGCATCGTCGACGCCCAGGCGGCGGCGTGGGTCGCGCGTGCCCAGGCCCTGCGCGACCTCAAGGAGATCCCGCAGCCGGAGCCGACCGGGCTGGTGACCGAGCTGCGCTCCTACCAGCGCGAGGGGTTCTGGTGGCTGGCGTTCCTCTGGGAGCACGGGCTCGGCGGGATCCTGGCCGACGACATGGGTCTCGGCAAGACGCTGCAGGTGCTGGCGCTGATCCACCACGCCCGCGCCCGACGACCGGACGACGGGCCGTTCCTCGTGGTGGCGCCGACCAGCGTGGTGACCGCCTGGGCCCACGAGGCCCAACGGCACGCGCCCGGCCTGCGCGTGGGGGTGTGCGGTCGTCGTACCGACGACGTCGCGGCGATCGCCGCCGAGAGCGACGTCGTGGTCACCACCTACACCGTGCTGCGACTGGCACACGCCCGCTACGCCGCCGTGCCGTGGGGCGGGTTGGTGCTCGACGAGGCGCAGCAGGTCAAGAACCACCAGAGCAAGACCTACGCCGCGGCGCGCACCATCGCCGCGCCCTTCAAGCTCGCGGTCACCGGCACTCCCTTCGAGAACCGGCTGATGGAGCTCTGGGCGCTGCTGTCGATCACCGTGCCCGGCCTCTACCCCTGGCCGCGCCTCTTCAACGAGCGGGTCGCACGCCCCGTCGAGCGCGCCGGGGACAAGGCGGTGCTCGACCGGTTCCGCGGTCGGATCCGGCCGTTCCTCCTGCGTCGCACCAAGGAGCTGGTCGCGAGCGACCTGCCGCCGAAGCAGGAGCAGGTGCTCGACGTGGTGCTCGAGCCGAAGCACCGCAAGATCTACGACACCCACCTGGCGAAGGAGAGGCAGCGGATCCTCGGCCTGGTCGAGGAGGACTTCGACCGCAACCGGGTCGCGATCTTCAGCGCCCTCACCAAGCTGCGCCAGCTCGCCCTCGACCCCGCGCTCGTCGATCCCGCCCACGACGCGGTCGGGTCGGCCAAGCTCGACCTGCTGGTCGAGCACCTCGAGGAGATCACGGCCGAGGGACACCGGGCGCTCGTGTTCAGCCAGTTCACGTCCTTCCTCACCCGGGTGCGGGCGCGGCTCGCCGCGGAGGACATCGGAGCGACCTACCTCGACGGCTCGACCCGCGACCGGGCGGGCGTGATCAACGAGTTCCGGGCCGGCGGGGCTCCCGTCTTCCTGATCTCGCTCAAGGCCGGTGGCGTCGGGCTCACCCTGACCGAGGCCGACTACGTCTTCGTGCTCGACCCGTGGTGGAACCCCGCGGCCGAGGCACAGGCCGTCGACCGTGCGCACCGGATCGGTCAGACCGCCCACGTCCACGTCTACCGGCTGGTCGCGACCGACACCATCGAGGAGAAGGTGATGGAGCTCAAGGGCCGCAAGGCCGAGCTCTTCTCGCAGGTCATCGACGGTGAGGGCGTCATGAGCACCGCCCTCGACGCCGACGACATCAGGGGACTGTTCGACGAATGACATCGGCCGCCGTTCCCGGCCGGCAGCGCGGCGGGAGGTGTCGTCGCCGGTCGCCTACCCGCCAGCCGACGACGGCTGGTCAAAACTCGGGGGCGGCACCGGAGACGCGCTCGGCCCGTTCAACTCAGCGGTTCCAGTCGGTCCCGGGTGGCTTGGCCTCGAGCCAGGCCTGGAAGCCGGTGAGCGACGCGAGGCTCATCGCCAGCTCGACCTCGCCGGCGCGGGACGCGCAACGGATCACCACGTGGTCCGGGTAGAGAGAGGCCTGCTCGGCACCGACCGGCTCGCGCCGGCCGTCGTACGTCAGCTGCTCACGCCACCAGACGCGTTTCGGCTTGGGCCACAGCGTGAAGATCCGGAACCACTCGAGCTTCTCCCCCGAGTAGCGCCCCATGCCGAGGACCCAGCCCCGCCCCGAGGTGTCGGTGCTGAGCCGGTGGCTCAGCTCGAACGTCCCACCGTGCCGGGCCAGGACGCGCCGCCGGACGACGAGCCCGACACCGTAGATCAGCAGCAGGAGCAGCACGATGCCCGAGATATCGAGCAGCCACGCCCACCACGCCATCGACGGATACCAGTGGCTCTAGTGGCCTGGGCCTGAGGAGACCTTCTCGGCAGCCCGGAGCCGCGCCTCAGCCCGGCGCACGCGGCGCTCGGCCTCGTTGTTGGCACCGATGAGACCGCGGGCCTCCTCGAGCTCGGCCTTGGCCTTGTCGACGTGGATGTCCTCGCCGAGCTCGACGTGCTCGGAGAGGATCGACACCCGGTTGTTCGCCACCGACAGGAACCCGCCGTCGACCGCCGCGACGACGACGTCGTCGGTGCCCTCGACCTGGATCTCCACCACGGCCTCGGCGAGCAGCGACAGCGCCGGAGCGTGGTCGCGCAGCACGCCGATGTCACCCTCGGTCGTGCGCGCGATCACCATCGCCGCGTCGCCGGACCACACGGTGCGGTCCGCTGCGACGAGCTCGACGTGCAGCGCCTCGGTCTCAGCAGCGGTCACCATGTCAGAGGCTCTTCTGGATCTGGGCCCACTTGGCCTCGACGTCCTCGAGGCCACCGCACATGAAGAACGCCTGCTCGGCCACGTGGTCGTAGTCGCCGTCGGCGATCTTGTTGAACGCCTCGATGGTGTCCGCGACCGGAACCGTCGAGCCCTCGATGCCGGTGAACTGCTTGGCGACGTAGGTGTTCTGCGACAGGAACCGCTGGATCCGGCGGGCCCGGCTGACGATGACGCGGTCCTCCTCGGACAGCTCGTCGACACCGAGGATCGCGATGATGTCCTGCAGCTCCTTGTTGCGCTGGAGGATCTGCTTGATCCGGATCGCGCAGTCGTAGTGCTCCTGACCGATGTACTGCGGGTCGAGGATCCGCGACGTCGAGGTCAGCGGGTCCACGGCCGGGTAGATACCGAGCGAGGCGATCTCTCGCGAGAGCTCGGTGGTCGCGTCCAGGTGGGCGAAGGTCGTCGCCGGGGCCGGGTCGGTGTAGTCGTCGGCGGGCACGTAGATCGCCTGCATCGAGGTGATCGAGTGACCACGCGTCGAGGTGATCCGCTCCTGGAGCGTGCCCATCTCGTCGGCGAGGTTGGGCTGGTAGCCCACCGCGGACGGCATCCGGCCCAGCAGCGTCGAGACCTCCGAGCCGGCCTGCGTGAACCGGAAGATGTTGTCGACGAACAGCAGCACGTCCTGCTTCTGGACGTCGCGGAAGTACTCCGCCATCGTCAGCGCGGACAGGGCCACCCGCAGCCGGGTGCCCGGCGGCTCGTCCATCTGGCCGAACACCAGGGCGACCTTGTCGAAGACCCCGGCCTCCTTCATCTCGACGATGAGGTCGTTGCCCTCACGGGTGCGCTCACCGACGCCCGCGAACACCGACACACCCGCGTGGTTCTTCGCGACGCGGGCGATCATCTCCTGGATCAGCACGGTCTTGCCGACGCCGGCCCCGCCGAACAGGCCGATCTTGCCGCCGAGCACGTACGGCGTCAGCAGGTCGATGACCTTGATGCCGGTCTCGAACATCTGGGTCTTGGACTCCAGCTGGTCGAAGGCCGGCGCCTTGCGGTGGATGCCCCAGCGCTCCTTGACCTCGTACGCCTCGCCCTCCTCGAGGTTGAGGACGTCGCCGGTCGCGTTGTAGACGTGGCCGAGCGTGATGTCGCCGACCGGGACCGTGATCGGGCTGCCTGTGTCGCTCACCGGGGCGCCGCGGACGACGCCGTCGGTCGGCTTCAGCGAGATGGCGCGGACCAGGCCGTCGCCGATGTGCTGGGCCACCTCGAGCGGGAGGACGGTCGTCTCCCCGGCGAGGGTGACCTCGACCTCGAGCTTGTTGTAGATCTCCGGCATGGCGTCGGCCGGGAACTCGATGTCGACGACCGGGCCGATGACCCGCGCGATCCGACCGGTCGTGCCGGCCTGGGTCTCTTCAGCGGTAGCAGTCATTTTCTTCTCTCCCAAAATCGGGTCAGTACTTCGTGGGTCAGTCGGTCGGTCAGTCGTTCGCAGCGGCCTGAGCGTCGGCCAGCGCGTTCACGCCACCAACGATCTCGCTGATCTCCTGGGTGATGCCAGCCTGGCGGGCCTGGTTGGCGATCCGGGTGAGCTTCTTGATCAGCTCGTCGGCGTTGTCGGTCGCAGCCTTCATCGCCTTCTGTCGCGCGGCCAGCTCGGACGCGGCGGCCTGGAGCAGGCTGTAGAAGATCCGGCTCTGGACGTACTGCGGCAGCAGCCCGTCGAGCACCTGCGCCGCCGACGGCTCGAACTCGTAGAGCGGCAGCAGCTCCGCATCCTCCGGCGGCTCCTCCCCCTCGACGACCTCCAGCGGCAGCAGCCGGACCGCAGTCGGCTCCTGGACCAGCATCGAGCGGAAGCGCGTGTAGACGATGTGGACCTCGTCGACGTCGCCCTCCTCACCCTGGTCCTTCAGGAACGCCTCGATGAGGGCCTTCCCGATCTCCGCGGCCTTGTCGTAGGTCGGCTGGTCGGAGAACCCGGTCCACGACTCGACGAACGGCCGCTCACGGAACTTGAAGTAGGCCTCGGACTTCCGGCCGGCGAGGAACCAGTCGATCTCCTTGCCCTCGTCGCGCAGGCGACCCGCGAGCCGCTCCGCCTCCTTGAGCACGCTCGAGGAGTAGGCGCCCGCAAGGCCGCGATCGCTCGTGATCACGAGGACGGCCGCCCGCTTGGGGTTCTCCTCCTCGCGGGTCAGCGGGTGGTCGACGTTCGAGAACGTCGCCACCGCCGAGACGGCCCGGGTGAGCTCCCGTGCGTACGGCGCGGCCTGCCGTGCTCGCTGCTGCGCCTTGATGATCCGGGACGCAGCGATGAGCTCCATGGCGCGCGTGATCTTCTTCATCGACTCTGTCGACTTGATCCGCGCGCGGTACTCCCGCAGCGATACAGCCATGGCTAGTCCTCAGCCTCGCTTCTGCTTGACGATCTGCTCCTGCTCGAGCTCGTCGTCGCCCAGCGACTCCGCCTCCGGCTCGTGGCCGACCTTGATGCTGCCGCCCTCGGAGGTCTCGAACTGGTCCAGGAAGGAGTCGTACGCCGCGGCCACGCCCTCTTCGTCGTCGAACTTCTGCGTCTCGCGGATCGCGTTCAGGATGCCCTCGTGCGAGCGACGCAGGTAGTCGAGGAACTCCTCCTCGAACCGCAGGACGTCCTCGGTCGGCACCGGGTCCAGCCGGCCGCTGGTGCCGAGCCAGAGCGACACGGTCATCTCGGGCAGCGGGTAGGGGCTGTAGGCGCGCTGCTTGAGCAGCGCCATCAGGCGCTGACCGCGGGCGAGCTGCTGCTTCGACGCCGCGTCGAGGTCGGAGGCGAACATCGCGAACGCCTCCATCGCGCGGTACTGCGCGAGGTCGACCTTGAGCGAGCCGGTGACCGTCTTCATCGCCTTGGTCATGGCCGCGCCACCCACGCGGGACACCGAGATGCCGACGTCGATCGCGGGCCGCTGGTTGGCGGCGAACAGGTCGGACTGCAAGAAGATCTGACCGTCGGTGATCGAGATGACGTTGGTCGGGATGTACGCCGAGACGTCGTTGGCCTTGGTCTCGATGATCGGCAGGCCGGTCATCGAGCCCGCGCCGAGGTCGTCGGACAGCTTCGCGCAGCGCTCGAGCAGCCGGGAGTGCAGGTAGAAGACGTCGCCGGGGTAGGCCTCGCGGCCCGGCGGGCGACGCAGCAGCAGCGACACGGCGCGGTAGGCCTCGGCCTGCTTGGTCAGGTCGTCGAACACGATGAGGACGTGCTTGCCGTCGTACATCCAGTGCTGGCCGATGGCCGAGCCGGTGTAGGGCGCGAGGTACTTGAAGCCGGCCGAGTCCGACGCCGGCGAGGCGACGATCGTGGTGTACTCCAGCGCGCCGGCCTCCTCGAGGGCACCGCGGACGGCAGCGATGGTCGAGCCCTTCTGACCGATCGCCACGTAGATGCAGCGCACCTGCTTCTGCGGGTCTCCGGAGTCCCAGTTCTGCTTCTGGTTGATGATCGTGTCGATCGCGACCGTGGTCTTGCCGGTCGAGCGGTCGCCGATGATCAGCTGACGCTGGCCACGGCCGATCGGGGTCATGGCGTCGATCGCCTTGATGCCGGTCGCGAGCGGCTCGTGGACCGACTTGCGCGCCATGACGCCGGGCGCCTGGAGCTCGAGGATCCGGCGGCCCTCGGCCTCGATCTCGCCGAGGCCGTCGATCGGGTTGCCGAGCGGGTCGATCACGCGGCCCAGGAAGTTGCTGCCGACCGGAACCGACAGCACCTCACCGGTACGGCGGACCGGCTGGCCCTCCTCGATGCCCGCGAAGTCACCGAGGATGACGACACCGATCTCGCGCTCCTCGAGGTTCAGCGCGAGGCCGCGGGTGCCGTCCTCGAACTCGAGCAGCTCGTTGGCCATCGCCGACGGCAGACCGCTCACGCGGGCGATGCCGTCACCGGCGGAGGCGACGGTGCCGACCTCTTCCTTGCTGGCCGCGGACGGCTCGTAGTCGGCGACGTACTTGGCGAGGGCGTCGCGGATCTCGTCCGGACGGATGGAGAGTTCCGTCATCTCAGGTGCCTTCTCTCTGCTTCTTCTGGAACGAACTTGATGTCGGTGGTCGAGCCGGTCGAGGACCGGGTCAGCCGGCGAGCTTGCGGCGGGCGTCGTCGAGGCGGCTGGAGATGGTGCCGTCGATGACGTCGCCGCCGATCTCGACCTTGATGCCACCGATGACATCCGGGTCGACGACGACGTTGAGGTGGACGGGGCGGCCGTACTGCGCGGTGAGCGCCGCAGTCAGTCGCTGGGTCTCGCTCTCGCCCAGCTCGCGCGCGACCCGCACGGTGGCCACGTCACGCCCGTGGACGTCGGCGGCGACCTTCTCGTACTCCTCCAGCGCCACGGCGACGCTGCGGTGGCTACCGGACAGCGCCTGCTTGACGAGGGTGACGGTGGCCGGGAGCGTCTTGCCGGCGAGCAGCGTGTCGACCAGTGCCGCCTTGTCCGCCGCGCTCCGAGCGCGGTCCGACAGGGCGTTGCGGAGGTCGACGTAGTCGTTGACGAGGCTGCGCACCGAGAACAGCTCGTCGACGACCTGGTCGGCGTCGTCGCCCGAGGAGCGGACGGCGGCGACGATCCCGAGGTACTCGATCGCGTCCCCGAGGTCACGGGAGCGCGTCCACCGACGAGCCACCGCATCCTTGAGCAGGTCGAGCGTTGCCGGGTCGACCTTGCCGTCGTACAGCTCCGAGACCAGGCCTGCCTTGGCCTCGCGCGGAAGGGCGAAGTCGGTGGCGAACCGCCGCAGCGCACCTTCGGAGCGGAGGTTCGCCGCGACCGCGAACAGGTCCTCGGCGACCGTGGCCGAACCACCGACCCGATCGAACAGCGCGGAGACGGCTTCGGCTGAGGCCGCTCGGAACGACAGCATCAGTTCGCCCCCGGAGTCCCGGTCTCGAGCTCGGCGAGGAACCGCTCCACGACCCGACCCTGACGAGCGTCGTCGTCGAGGGACTCACCAACGATGCGACCCGCGAGGGTCGTCGCCAGCGTGCCGACCTCGGCACGGAGCGAGGTGACCGCCTGCTGGCGCTCCGCCTCGATCTGCGCCTTGCCGTGCTCGACGATGCGCGAGGACTCGGCCTGGGCCTGCTCCCGCATCTCGGCCACGATCGCGGCGCCCTGCTCGCGCGCTTCCTCTCGGATGCGCGCGGCCTCGTGCCGGGCGTCGGCCAGCTGCGCCTCGAGCTCGGCGAGCTTGGCGTCGGCCTCGGCCTGCTTCGTCTCGGCCGCGGCCAGGCCGCCCTCGATCGCCTGGGTGCGCTCGGTGAACGTCTTCTCGAAGTTCGGCGCGACGTACTTCCAGATGAGGAAGAACAGGATGCCGAACACCACGAGGGAGAGGATGATCTCCACGGGCTCGACGGCGAGCGGACTCTCCGGCGCGTGGCCGCCTTCGTCACCCTCCGCGAGGAGGAGGAACAGTGAGTTCATGGACCTGACCTATCGCAGCGCGGAAGCGCTCTAGAGGACGAATGCGAGCGCGATACCGATGATCGCCAGCGCCTCGGCGAGGGCGAAGCCCAGGATCGCGATCGACTGCAGGCGGCTCTGCGCCTCCGGCTGGCGAGCGACGCCGTTGATGTAAGCGGCGAAGATCAGGCCGATGCCGATGCCCGGGCCGATGGCGGCCAGGCCGTAGCCGATCATGTTTGCGGAGCCTTCCACGGCTTTTCCTTTCGGTTGATACTGCGGTTGTTGAGTTGGGTCGGTGGGGACGGTCAGTGCTCGTCGGCGAGCGCGCCCTGGATGTACATGGCGTTCAGCAGGACGAACACGTAGGCCTGGAGGAACTGGACCAGCATCTCCAGGAAGCTGATGGCGATCGCCATGATCCAGGCGGCACCGCCGGAGACGATGCCGATGGCGCCGCCGTAGTCGGAGATGAGGTAGAGGCCCCCGGTCGCAAACAGGATCAGCAGCAGGTGGCCGGCGAACATGTTGGCGAACAGTCGGAGGGCGAGCGTCGCCGGGCGCACCAGGATGTTCGAGAAGAACTCCAGCGGTACCAGCAGCGGCAGCATCGCGGGGCCGACACCGGACGGCACGCACTGCAGCTTCAGGTAGCCCAGCAGACCGTGCTTGTGGATGCCGACGGCGTTGTAGACGATCCAGGAGAGGCCGGCCAGCGCGTAGGCCATGCTCGCGCGGCTGAACGTCGGGAACTGGATGAACGGGATGGTCGCGAACAGGTTGTTCACGAGGACGAAGAAGAAGAGTGCGACCAGGTAGGGCACGAACTTCTGGAAGTCGTGCCCGCCGATGATGTCGCGGCCCACGCTGTTGCGCACGAACCCGTAGGCTCCTTCGCCCGCGAACTGCAGTCGCCCGGGGACCATCGAGCGGCCGCGGGCGGTGACGAAGAGGAACGCGAAGACCAGCACGGCTGCCAGCACCAGCTGGAGCATCGGCTTGGTCACGTCGACGCCGGCGACGGAGAACAACTCGGGGTACTGGAAGTTTGCCGGGCCTGGAGCGCCGAACCCTTCGGCGGCAACGGTGCTGCCTGCGACGATCACCAGGTCTCCTCTACTCGTCGTGCTTGTCTTGCTCGGTGTCTGCGGATCGGAACGGCTGGAAGCGGGCCAGGGTCAGGTAGATCCCCAGTCCGGCTCCGACGACGATCCCCACGCCCACCAGGTAGCCAGTGCCGAGCCAGCGGTCGGCCAGCCATCCCAGGAACCCGTAGAAAGCGACCCCGGCCACGATGTAGCCGAACGCGTGCCACGGATCGCCCTTCGGCTTCTCCTCGGGCTGACTCATTGCGCCCCGGACAATAGCAGCCGGTGTAGGTCATCGCGCACCGCCCTCTGCTGCCGGACGGCCACCCTCCGGGGCACCGTTCGTCGTCTGCCCACCAGGGGTCTCGTACGCCGGGATCCGGACCTTCGTCGAGGCGATCAGCTGGGCCGACGTCCACGCCAGGACGCCGACGATGATCGCGCCGCCGAGCCATTCACGATCCAGGCCGTCGTCGAGCACGCCGGCGCGGTTGAGGCCGACGAACACGACCAGCATCAACAGCACCTGCATGGTGTAGGTCAGCATCGCGACCAGGAGCGAGGCCACCGGCATCAGCCGGGACACCGCGTCGACGGCGAACGCCCCGAACGAGAAGATGACTAGGGCGACCAGGGTGCCGACGAGGGCGCCGTACGCCGACGGCTCGCCGCCCGTCATCGCCGCCACCAGGACCACCAGCACGCCGACCACCGTCGTCACCGCGGCCGCGAGGGCCAGCGGTCCGGGGGTGGTGGTCGTCAGCATCGGCGGCCGCCCTTCAGGTGGCTTTGCGGGTGAGTCAGTGGTACTTCCTGAGCACTTCCTGAGCGCTCGTGAAAGTTATCACAAAGTCTGCGGCGCACTCGAATCGGGGCCCCGACGAGGGCTTGGTCCCCCGTCCTGGGCATGCCGCCCCGGCAGGAACGGCACCAGGAAGGTGAGACCGACGGTCACCGCGAACGCGGCCCCGATGCCGATCCAGACCCACCGGTCGTCGTACAGGCTGGCCACGACGGAGCCGAAGCCGATCCAGCCCGCCCACATCCACATGATCAGCACCGCGCGGCGGTGGGAGTGCCCGATCTCGAGCAGCCGGTGGTGGAGGTGCTGCTTGTCGGGCGCGAACGGCGACCGGCCCGCCGCCGTCCGTCGCACCACCGCCAGCAGCAGGTCGGCCAGCGGCACGATCATGATCAGGATCGGCACCGCGACCGGGAGGAGCATCGGGAGCAGGCTGGCCCGGGCGCCGGCAGCGCCCTCGGCGATGTCGATGTCGGTCGGGACGAACTGCGTGGTCACCGTCATCGTCGTGGCCGACAGCACCAGGCCGAGCAGCATCGAGCCGCTGTCGCCCATGAACAGCCGGGCCGGGTGGAAGTTGTGCACGAGGAAGCCTGCGCAGACCCCGGCCAACGCGGCCGACAGCAGCGCTCCGGTGGTCGCTCGTTCCGCCTCGTTGATGACGGTGAGCTGGTAGCAGAAGAAGAAGAACGCCAGCGCGCTGATCCCGATCACGCCCGCGGCCAGGCCGTCGAGGCCGTCGATGAAGTTCACGGCGTTGACCGTCGCCAGCACGATCAACGCCGTGAGCAGGGCGCCCTGGGTGCCGTCGAGGGACAGCACGGTGCCGTCCGGTTGGTAGAACCACCGGAACTGGATGCCGGAGTAGACGAGCGCGCCGACCGCGACCACCTGGCCGCCGAACTTGGTCAGGGCGTCGAGGTCGAAGATGTCGTCGAGCACCCCGACCGCGCACACCAGCGCACCGGCGGCCAGCACCGACAGCGAGTCCTCGAAGACCCACGGCGGGCTCCCCGACAGGAACGGGAGCTCACGGGCGACGAGGAAGGCCGCAAGCAGTCCGCCCAGCATCGCCAGGCCACCGAGGTACGGGACCGGCTCGGCGTGGACGTCACGGTCACGGACCTTGGCGACGGCCCCGGTGCGGATCGCGATCTCCCGCGCCACGACCGTCAGCAGGTAGGTCACCGCCGCGGCGACCAGGAAGACGACCAGGTACTCGCGCATCGGTCAGCGATCGCCCTCGGTGTCGGGTACGTCGGGTACGCCGGTCTCGGCGGTCTCGGCGGTCTCGCCGGTCTCGCCGGTCTCGACCGTCACACCGGACTCCGCCAGCACCTCGTCGAGCTGCGCCACCGTGATCATGCCGAGGCGCAGCAGCCGCGGGCGCTCGCCCGTGACGTCGACGATCGTCGAGGGGACGGCGCCGGCCGTCGCGCCGCCGTCGACGATGACGGCGACCCGGTCACCCAGCATCTCGACGGCCGCCGCGGCGTCGGTCGCTGCGGGGCTGCCGGTCACGTTGGCCGAGCTCACCGCCAGCGGCCCCGTGCGGTCGAGGATCTCGCGGGCGAGGTCGTGGTCCGGCATCCGTACGGCGACGGTCCCGTGGGTCTCCCCCAGGTCCCACCTCAACGACGGCTGTTCGTGACAGACCACCGTGAGCGGGCCGGGCCAGAACGGCGCGGTGAGCAGCCGGGCGTAGTCCGGGACCTTGACGGCCAGCGCGTCGAGGGTCGTCGCCGTGCTGACCAGCACCGGCGGTGGCATGTCGCGGCCCCGACCCTTCGCGTCGAGCAGTCGGGCGACGGCGTCGGAGTCGAAGGCGTCGGCAGCGACGCCGTAGACCGTGTCCGTCGGGAGCACGACCAACCGACCACGCTGGATCGCGAGCGCGGCGGCGTCGACCGCCGCGTCACGCTCCTCGTCCGAGGTGGCGTCGTAGACCTGTGCCGAACCGGACTGACTCACGGCGCCCATCCTGTCATTCCGCCCTCCGCCTTTCGCGCAGCGACCGACGTGCAGTGACGAAGCGTGGGCGGTCGTTGAGGTCGCGGTGGTCGCGAACCTCCTCCCAGCTGCCTTCGGCGACGAAGACCGCGGGTGCGGACTCCCCCTGCGCGTCGGCGTGCTCGACGCCGATGACGCCGCCCGGCCGGAGCAGGTCGGCGGCGCGGACCGCGAGCGCGCGGATCGCGTCGAGGCCGTCCTGGCCGGAGAACAGGGCGAGGTGGGGGTCGTGGTCGCGGGCCTCCTGCGCGACCGACTCCCACGCCTCGAGCGGGACGTACGGCGGGTTGCTGACCACGACGTCGACGGTCCCGAGCAGGTCGTCGAACGCGGTGCGGAGATCGCCCTGCCGCAGGTCCACGTCGACGCCGGCGAGGTTGCGCTCGGCCCAGGCGTGAGCCGGGCCGTCGAGCTCGACGGCGTGGACCTCGGCGTACGGGCACTCATCCACGATCGCCCGCGCGATCGCGCCGGATCCGGTGCACAGGTCGACGACCCGCACGCTGGTCGAACCTGCCGTGGCCCTCGCCTGGATGTGCTCGATGGCCCATCCGGCCAGCAGCTCGGTCTCGGGACGGGGGACGAAGACCCCGGGACCGACCGCGAGCTCGACGTAGCGGAACGAGGCGACGCCGGTGAGGTGCTGGAGCGGCTCCCGCGAGGCGCGTCGCGCCACGAGCCCCTCGAACGCCGCCGCAGCCTCCGCCGGCACGACGGCGACCAGCGGGAGCTGGCCGCGCGTGGTGCGCAGGACGTGCGCGAGCAGCTCGGCGGCGTCGTGCTCGGGGCTGGCGACGCCGGCCCGGCGCAGCCGGTCCGCCGCCGCACCCAGCACGGACCGGGTCTCGACAGGCTCGACCAACGAGCTCAGTCCTCGAGCGCCGTGAGCCGTGCGGCCATGTCGGCGTCGACGCAGGAGTCGAGCACCGGCTGGAGGTCGCCGTCGAGGACCTGGTCGAGGTTGTAGGACTTGTAGCCGGTGCGGTGGTCGGCGATCCGGTTCTCGGCGTAGTTGTAGGTGCGGATCCGCTCGGAGCGGTCGACCGTGCGGACCTGGCTGCGTCGAACCTCGCTGGCCTCCGCGTCGGCCGTCTCCTGCGCCGCGGCGAGCAGCCGTGCGCGCAGGATGCGCATCGCCTGGTCCTTGTTCTGGAGCTGGCTCTTCTCGTTCTGACAGCTGACGACGATGCCGGTCGGCAAGTGGGTGATCCGGACCGCGGAGTCGGTGGTGTTGACGCTCTGCCCGCCGGGGCCACTGCTGCGGAAGACGTCGATCCGCAGCTCGTTGTCGTGGACCTCGACCTCGACGGCCTCGGCCTCCGGCACGACGAGCACGCCGGCCGCACTGGTGTGGATCCGGCCCTGCGACTCGGTCACCGGCACCCGCTGGACGCGGTGCACACCGCCCTCGTACTTGAGGAGGCCGTACGGCGCCTGGCCGGGCCCCGTCGCGGACCCGCCCTTGACCGCCATCGTCACGGACTTGTAGCCACCGAGGTCGGACTCCGCGGCGTCGAGGATCTCGGTCTTCCACCCGCGCTGCTCGGCGTAGCGGGTGTACATCCGGAGCAGGTCGCCGGCGAAGAGCGCGCTCTCGTCGCCGCCCTCCCCCGACTTCACCTCGAGGATCGCGTCCTTGTCGTCGGCCGGGTCGCGGGGGACGAGCAGCCGGCGGAGCCGCTCGGCGGCCTCCTCCTGCTGCGCGCGCAGCCCGGCGGCCTCCTCGGCCCAGGTGGGATCGTCGGCAGCCAGCTCTTCCGCGGCACCGGCGTCCTCGCCGTACCGTTGCCACTCGCGCCAGACGCCGATGATCGCGCCGAGCTCGGCGTACCGGCGGTTGAGGGTGCGGGCGAGCCGGGCGTCGGCGTGGGTCTCGGGCAGACCCAGTCGTCCTTCGAGCGCGGCATGCTCCGCGAGCATGCCCTCCACTGCTTCGAACACAACGGCCTCCTTCGTGCAGGTGCAGGAATCCCCGGTGCACCGGGGATTCCTGCGCTTCTCGGCCGTTGCAACCCCTGAGAAGCGCAGGGAACCCTCCGGCAGTTGATCACAAAGCGAAACGCCGACCGACCCGCGGTGCGGGAAGGTCGGCGCTCGAGGGTCGCTACTTGGTGGCGTCCTGCTGCTTCTTGGCGTAGCGGGCCTCGAACCGGGCCACGCGGCCACCGGTGTCGAGGATCTTCTGCTTGCCGGTGTAGAACGGGTGGCACTGCGAGCAGACGTCGGCGTGGATCGAGCCGGAGGTCGCGGTGCTGCGGGTCGCGAAGGTGTTGCCGCAGGTGCAGGTCACCTCGGTCACGACGTAGTCGGGGTGGATGTCCTTCTTCATGGTGTCCTCATCTCTAGTGCTCCGGGTCGCCCTGCGCTGCTGCGGGGCGTGAACCGGGGCCGACAGGTGATTGTAGAAGCCTCGACGGACCGCGCCTATTCCTCGCTGCCGGCCGCCGGGGTCGTCTTCTGGACCTGCATCAGGAAGTCGATGTTGGTGGGTGACTTCTTCAGCTTCTCCAGCAGCACCTCGAGCGCCTGCTGGCTGTCGAGCGCGGAGAGCACGCGACGCAGCTTCCAGATGATCGCCATCTCCTCCTTGCTCAGGAGGAGCTCCTCACGACGGGTCCCGGACTGGATGACGTCGATCGCCGGGAAGATCCGCTTGTCGGCGAAGTCACGGCGCAGCCGGATCTCCATGTTGCCGGTGCCCTTGAACTCCTCGAAGATCACCTCGTCCATCTTCGACCCGCTGTCGATGAGAGCGGTCGCGAGGATGGTCAGCGAGCCGCCGTTCTCGATGTTGCGGGCAGCACCGAAGAACTTCTTCGGCGGGTAGAGGGCTGCGGAGTCCACGCCACCGGACAGGATCCGGCCGCTCGCCGGAGCCGCCAGGTTGTAGGCGCGACCGAGGCGGGTGATGCCGTCGAGGAGCACGACGACGTCGTGGCCGAGCTCGACCAGCCGCTTCGCGCGCTCGATGGCGAGCTCCGCGACCATGGTGTGGTCACCCGCCGGACGGTCGAACGTCGAGGAGATGACCTCACCCTTGACCGAGCGCTCGAAGTCGGTGACCTCCTCGGGCCGCTCGTCGACCAGCACCACCATGAGGTGGCACTCGGGGTTGTTGGTGGTGATGGAGTTCGCGATCTGCTGCAGCACCATCGTCTTGCCGGCCTTGGCGGGCGAGACGATGAGGCCGCGCTGGCCCTTGCCGATCGGCGCGGCGATGTCGATGACCCGCCCGATCATGTTGGCCGGCTCGGTCTCCAACCGGAGCCGCTCGCTCGGGTAGAGCGGCGTCAGCTTCGCGAAGTCGACGCGGTGCCGCGCCTGGTCCGGGTCGACGCCGTTGACCGTGTCGATGCGCACCATCGGGTTGAACTTCTCGCGCCGCTCGCCCTCGCGGGGCTGCCGCACCTGGCCGACGATCGCGTCACCGCGGCGCAGGCCGTACTTCCGCACCATCGACAGGGAGAGGTAGACGTCGTCGGCACCCGGCAGGTAGCCACTGGTCCGGACGAACGCGTAGTTGTCGAGGACGTCGAGGATGCCGGCCGCCGGCACCAGGACGTCGTCCTCGAGGATCGTGGTGTCGGGCTCGTTGCGGCCCCCGGTCGTGGCCACGGGCCGGTTGCGGTCGCGGCCCCGCCGGCGACGGTTACGGCGGCTGCCGCCCTCGCCGTCGTCGCCTGCCTGGCCCGGCTGACCCTGGTCCTGGCCGTCCTGCTGATTCGGCTGACCCTGCTGCTTGTCCTGGCCGTCCTGCTGCTTCGGCTGACCCTGCTGCTTGTCCTGGCCGTCCTGCTGCTTCGGCTGACCCTGCTGCTTGCGCTGACCCTGGCCCTTCTGCTGACCCTGACCCTTCTGCTTGTCGTCGCTCTTGGGCTGGCCGTCGCTCTTCTGCTTGTCGTCGGCCTTGGGCCGGTCGTCGGCCTTGGGCCGGTCATCGACCTTCGGCCGGTCGTCGGCCTTCGGCCGGTCGTCGACCTTGGGCTTCTCGTCCGAGGTCGGTTGCTGGGCCTTCGGCTGTGCCTGGGCGGCCTTGATGGCAGCCACCAGGTCGGCCTTCTTCATGCTGCCGGCGCCGGCGATGCCCATGCCGCCCGCCATCGCCTTGAGGTCAGCGAGAAGCATGGTGTTGAGCCCACCGCTGCGCTTCTTCGGCGTGGTGGATTCGAGAGTCTCCGTCACGTGAGGTCCTTCCCACGTAATACGGCCGTTCCGCTCCGCGTGGGAGGGGAGGGCGTTGGTCAGATCTTCCTCAGGCGGACAGGGGCCGACCGTGGCGAGGAAGGAGATGCGCGCGACGAACGCGCGGCGCCGAGAACCGAGGGATCGGTATGGTGACGCGTCGCCAGACTACACCGAGCCAGGTCGCGACGACACTCGGCGCTCAACTCACCACGCGATGGCGCCGCTGGAGTCGATGCCGAGCTGCAGCGCGGTCCACCCCTCCGGGCAGCGAGCCATCAAGCCGTCGGTGTTGTCGGTGAACGCGAGCACCGTCGGGCCGGCACCGGAAACGACGGCCGGGACCCGGTCGGCCCGCAGCGCGTCGACCAGGTCGAGGCTGGCGGGCATCGCCGACCGGCGGTAGTCCTGGTGGAGCCGGTCGGCTGTCGCGCGCCACAGCTCCTCCGGACGGCCGCCGAGCGCGGCGACCAGCAGGGCGGCGCGGCCGGCGTTCATGGCGGCGTCGGCGTGCGGCACCTCCTTGGGCAGGAGCCCCCGCGCCAGCTCGGTGGAGACCGGCTCCGGGGGGATGAAGACGACGGCTCCGATCCGCGGGTCGACCTCGGACGGTACGGCGTAGAACGACCCGTCGGGATCCTGGCCCGCGATCACGAAGCCCCCGAGGAGCGCGGGGGCGACGTTGTCGGGGTGGCCCTCGATCCGGGCGGCGAGGTCGAGCAGCCCCTCGTCGCCGAGCAGCAGCCGGCCACCCGCGACCAGCTCCCGCGCGAGCCACACGCCGGCGACGATCGCGGCCGAGGAGGATCCGAGACCGCGGGCGTGCGGGATGACGTTGACGCAGGTGAGCCGGAGACCGGGCGGTTGCACCCCGAGCTCGTCGAACGCGGCCCGCATCGCCCGTACGACGAGGTGACGCTCGTCGAGCGGGACCTCGTCGCTGCCGGTCCCGTCGACCTCGACGACGAGCCCGCCGTCGGTGACCTCGGCCTCGAGCCGGTCCCGCAGGTCGAGGGCCAGCCCGAGGGCGTCGAATCCCGGGCCGAGGTTGGCCGAGGTGGCCGGCACGGAGACCCGCACCGGCCCCGGCGCGAACGTGGTCACAGCCCGGCGGCCTCGGCCACTGCAGCGACCTCCGGGACGACGACGTCGTCGACCACGGTGCCGCCGGCCTCCGTGAAGCCCTCGAGCGCCGTGACGGTGTCCTTGAGGCCGTGGCCGGTCACGGTGATCACCATCGTGCTGCCGGCGTAGGACTCACCCTGCTCCAGCTCCTGCAGCAGCCCGGCGACCCCGGCCGCGCTCGCCGGCTCGACGAACACCCCGTCCTGACGGGCGAGGTCGCGCTGCGCGGCGAGGATCCGGTCGTCCGAGACCGAGGCGAACCGGCCACCCGACTCGGACGCGGCGGTCTCGGCGAGGTGCCACGACGCGGGGTTGCCGATCCGGATCGCGGTCGCCCGCGTCTCCGGGTGCGGGAACGGCTGACCGGTGACGAGCGGGCTCGCGCCTACCGCCTGGAAGCCACGCATCACCGGCTTGCGCGTGATCCGGCCGAGGTCGGCGTACTGCCGATAGCCGAGCCAGTACGCCGAGATGTTGCCCGCGTTGCCGACCGGGAGCAGGTGGTAGTCGGGGGCGTCGCCCAGGAAGTCGGCGATCTCGAAGGCCGCGGTCTTCTGACCCTCCAGCCGGACCGGGTTGACCGAGTTGACGAGCGCGACCGGGTACGACGCCGCGAGCTCCTTCGCCAGCCGCAGGCAGTCGTCGAAGTTGCCCTTGACCATGATCACCTGCGCGCCGTGCAGGATCGCCTGCGCCATCTTGCCCGCGGCGATCTTGCCCTCGGGCACGAGCACCAGCGGGTTGAGCCGGGCCTTGGCGGCGTAGGCGGCCATCGACGCCGACGTGTTGCCGGTCGACGCGCACACGACGGCCTCGGCGCCCTCGTGCTTGGCGACCGAGATCGCGGCGGTCATGCCGCGGTCCTTGAAGGAGCCGGTCGGGTTGTCGCCCTCGACCTTGAGGTGCACCCGCGCGCCGGTGACCTCGGACAGCCACTCCGAGTGGACCAGCGGGGTACCGCCCTCACGGAGCGTGACCGCATCCGTGTCCGCCGGGATGTCGAGCAGCTCGCGGTACTCCTCGATCACGCCGCGCCACTGACGCGTCCCGAGGGCGAGCCCGTCGCCGCTGGTCATTCGTCGGTCCCTTCCACCCTCATCACTGAGGTCACCTCGCGGACGTTGTCCATGCCGCGCAGCTCCTCCACGGTGGCCGCGAGCTGGGCGTCGGTCGCCTCGTGGGACACCACGACCAGCTGCGCGTCGTCGCCGCGCCCCTCCTGCCGGACCGTCTGGATCGACACGTCGTGGGTCGCGAACGCGGTCGCCACCGCGGCCAGCACGCCGGCGCGGTCGTCGACGTCGATCGCGACGTGGTAGCGGGTGCGGGTCTCCCCCATCGGCAGCACCGCCCGGTCGGCGTAGGCCGACTCGCCGACACCGCGGGTGCCCTGCCGGTGGTTGCGCGCGACCGTGACGAGGTCACCCAGCACGGCGCTCGCCGTCGGCGCACCGCCGGCGCCGGGACCGTAGAACATCAGCTGGCCGGCGGCCTCGGACTCGACGAAGACCGCGTTGTAGGCCTCGCGCACGCTGGCCAGCGGGTGCGACCTCAAGATCATGGCGGGGTGCACCCGCACGCTCACGGCTTCCTCGCCCGACTCGGTCGTGTTCAGCTCGGCGATCGCCAGCAGCTTCACGACGCAGCCCATGTCGGCAGCGGACCGGACGTCGCCGGAGGTGACGTCGCTGATGCCCTCGCGGTGCACGTCGGCGGCGGTGACCCGGGAGTGGAAGGCGAGGCTGGCGAGGATCGCCGCCTTGGCGGCGGCGTCGAAGCCCTCCACGTCGGCGGTCGGGTCGGCCTCGGCGTAGCCGAGCGCCTGCGCCTCCTCCAGCGCCTCCTCGAAGCCGGACCCCTGGGTGTCCATCTTGTCGAGGATGAAGTTGGTGGTGCCGTTGACGATGCCGAGCACCCGGGTGACCTTGTCGCCGGCGAGCGACTCGCGCAGGGGCCGCAGGATCGGGATCGCCCCGGCCACGGCGGCCTCGTAGTAGAGGTCGCGGCCGGCCTTCTCGGCGGCCTCGTAGAGCGTCGGGCCGTCCTCGGCGAGCAGCGCCTTGTTGGCGGTGACGACCGACGCGCCGTTCTCGAGGGCGGCCAGGATCAGGGACCGGGCCGGCTCGATGCCGCCGATCACCTCGACGACGACGTCGATGTCGCCGCGCGTGACCAGCCCGAGCGCGTCGGTGGTCAGCAGCCCGGCGGGGACCTCGACGTCGCGCGGCGCCTCGAGGCGGCGTACGGCGACGCCGGCGATCTCGACCGGCGCTCCGACGCGCGCGGCCAGATCTCCGGACTGCTCCTCGAGCAGCCGCACCACCTGCGAGCCGACGACACCGCAGCCCAGAACGGCCACCTTGAGGGGCTTGTCACCCCCCAACTGCACGGAACTCACAGCACTCACCCGACATCCGTCGCCAACAGGTCGTCCTCAGTCTCCCGCCGTACGACGACGCGCGCGACTCCGTCCCGTACCGCGATCACCGGCGGGCGCAGCGAGTGGTTGTAGTTGGAGGCCATCGAGCGGCAGTAGGCGCCCGTGCCCGGGACCGCCACGAGGTCGCCCGGGGCGACGTCGCCCGGCAGGAACTCGTCGCGGACGACGATGTCGCCGGCCTCGCAGTGCTTGCCGACGACGCGGGCCAGGACCGCCGGCGCCTCGGACCGGCGGGCGGCCAGCGTGCACGAGTAGTCGGCGTCGTACAGAGCCGTGCGGATGTTGTCGCTCATCCCGCCGTCGACGCTGACGTAGGTGCGCACGGCGCCCGCGTCGAGCGTGACCGGCTTGACGGTGCCGACGGTGTAGACCGTGCAGACCGCGGGCCCGACGATCGCGCGGCCGGGCTCGATCGACAGCCGCGGCTCCTCGATGCCGAGCGCACGGCACTCGTGCTCGACGATCTTGCCCATCTCGGTCGCGAGCTGCGCGGGGTCGGAGGGGTCGTCCTGGGTCGTGTAGGCGATGCCGAAGCCGCCCCCGAGGTCCATCTCGGGCATCGTGACGCCGAGCTCGTCGGACACGCGGTGGTGCAGCGCCAGCACCCGGCGGGCCGCCACCTCGAAGCCGGAGGAGTCGAAGATCTGGCTCCCGATGTGGGAGTGCAGGCCGAGCAGCTCGATGCCCGGCGCGGCCTGCAGGCGTCGTACGGCCTCGAAGGCGTCGCCGGAGGTGATGGAGAACCCGAACTTCTGGTCCTCGTGGGCGGTCGCGATGTACTCGTGCGTGTGCGCCTCGACGCCAGCCGTCACGCGCACCATCACCCGGGCGGACATCCCGCTGTCCTGGGTGATCGTCGCCAGCCGGTCGATCTCCTGGAAGGAGTCGACGATGATCCGTCCGACCCCCTCGGCGACGGCGCGGCGCAGCTCGGCGACCGACTTGTTGTTGCCGTGGTAGCCGATCCGCCCCGGGTCGAAGCCGGCGCGGAGCGCGACCGTGAGCTCGCCGGTCGAGCAGACGTCGAGGCAGAGGCCCTCCTCCGCGATCCAGCGGGCGACCGCCGTACAGAGGAACGCCTTGCCTGCGTAGTAGACGTCCCAGCCGGCGAAGCCGTCGCGGAACGCCCGGGCGCGGGCACGGAAGTCGTCCTCGTCGAGGACGTACGCCGGCGTGTTGTGCTCGGCGACGAGGTCGGCCAGCGGCACTCCCCCGACCACCAGGTCACCCTCGTCGGTCTTGTGGGCCGTGCCGGACCACAGCAGCGGGACGAGGGCGTTGACATCACGGGGTGCCTGCAGCCAGGACGGTCCGCGGAGGGCTCCGGGCGCGTGCGCCCAGCCTGCTTCGTGGGTCATGTCGTCTCCCCCGCGCTCACATGCGCTCGGGCGCCGAGACGCCGAGCAGCCCGAGGCCGTTGGCCAGTACGACGCGGGTCGCCTCGACGAGCATCAGCCGCGCGCGGTGGAGCTCGCCGATCTCCTCGTCGCCCATCGGCAGCACCCGGCAGTTGTCGTAGAACCGGTGGTAGACGCCGGCCAGCTCCTCGAGGTAGCGGGCCACCCGGTGCGGCTCGCGCAGCTCGGCCGCGGCCTTGACGACACGCGGGAGCTCGCCGAGCGCGCGGAGCAGCTCGCCCTCCTTCTCGTGGGTGAGCAGCTCCGGGTGCGAGTCGGCGACGACGCCGAGGTCGGTGGCGTTGCGGAGCAGGCTGGCGATCCGGGCGTGGGCGTACTGCACGGTGAAGACCGGGTTGTCGTTGGATGCCCGGGCCCACAGGTCGAGGTCGATGTCGATCGGGCTGTCGCTGTGGTAGCGAGCCAGCGCGTAGCGGGCGGCGTCGACGCCGATCGCGTCGACGAGGTCGTCGATGGTGACGACGGTGCCGGCCCGCTTCGACATCCGCAGCGGCTCACCGTCCTTGAGCAGGTTGACCAGCTGACCGATCAGGATCTCGAGGTTGACGTGCGGCTCGTCGCCGAACGCAGCGCACATCGCCATCATCCGGCCCACGTAGCCGTGGTGGTCGGCGCCCAGCATGATGAAGCAGCGGTCGAAGCCGCGCTCCCTCTTGTCGAGGTAGTAGGCGAGGTCACCGGACAGGTAGGCGCCCTTGCCGTCGGACTTGATCACCACCCGGTCCTTGTCGTCGCCGAACTTCTCGGTGGCGAGCCAGAGGGCGCCGTCCTGCTCGTAGATGTTGCCGAGCTCACGCAACCGCTCGACCGCGCGCTCCACGGCGCCGCTCTTGTGCAGCTCGTCCTCGTGGAAGTACACGTCGAAGTCGACGCCGAACTCGTGCAGCGACTTCTTGATCTCGTCGAACATCATGTCGACGCCCAGTGCGCGGAAGACCTCCTGCGCCGCCGCGTCCGGCAGCGTGAGGACGTCGGCCCGCTGCTCGACGACCGCACCGGCGATCTCGTGGATGTACTCGCCACCGTAACCGTCCTCGGGCGCCGGCTCGCCCTTCGCGCTCGCGAGCAGCGAGCGGGCGAAGCGGTCGATCTGGGCGCCGTGGTCGTTGAAGTAGTACTCGCGGGTGACGTCGGCGCCCGTCATCTCGAAGATCCGGCCGAGGGCGTCGCCCACGGCGGCCCAGCGGACGCCGCCGATGTGGAGCGGACCGGTCGGATTGGCGGAGACGAACTCCAGGTTGATCTTCTCGCCCGCGAACGCGTTCGACGAGCCGTACGACGACCCCGCCGCGACGATGTCCGCAGCCAGCTGTGCCTGCGCGCCCGCCTCGACGGTGATGTTGAGGAATCCCGGACCTGCGATCTCGACGGCGGCGATCCCGTCGGACTGCTCGAGCTGCTCCGCGAGCAGCTCGCCGAAGGCCCGCGGGTTCATCCCCGCCTTCTTGCCCAGCTGCAGCGCGACGTTGGTGGCGTAGTCGCCGTGTCCCTTCTGACGCGGCCGCTCGACCGTCACCTCGGCCGGGACGCCGTCAGGAAGGGTGAGCGCACCCTTGTCGACGAGCGCCGACAAGCCGTCGACGATGGTGGCGGAGAGCTGCTCAGGAGTCACCGGGCAAGGGTATCGGCGCCCTCCGGTTTCTCTTGCACGGATATCGACCGGTAAGGTTCCACCTCGCGCCGCCCTGCTGCAGGGGAGGCGCAGGGCCTCCGTAGCTCAGGGGATAGAGCACTGGTTTCCGGTACCAGGTGCCGCAGGTTCGAATCCTGCCGGAGGCGCCCCAACCCGCTCGGGTCAGCTTGCTCGGGTCAGCCCGCGCGCGTCAGAGCACCCGGCCGTAGAACACGCTGCTGGTCCAGATCGGCTCGAGGCTGACCACCTCGCCGGTGCGCGGCGCATGCCAGATCATCCCGTCGCCGGCGTAGATGGCGACGTGGTAGACGCCGCCCCCGTCGCTGAAGAACACGAGGTCGCCGGGCTGCGGGTCGCTGACCGGCTCGGCCACACCGGCCTGGGCGGACGACGAGTGCGGCAGCGTGACGCCGACCTGGGCGAAGACGTACTGCGTCAGGCCGGAGCAGTCGAAGGAGCTCGGGCCGGCTGCGCCGTAGACGTAAGGGTCGCCGGCCTCGTTGCTGGCGAGCTGGAGCACCTGCTCGCCGCGGCTCTCAGCCGCCTGCGCCGCCTCACGCTCGGCCCGGAGCTCCGCTCGCCGCTCGGCCTTGCGCTGCTCGCGCAGCTCGGACCGGCGCTCGACCCGCCGCGGGTGCGCGGCGGGAGCGCCCTGGACGGCCGACGTCGCGGCCGGCGTCGCGGCCTGCGCGTCGACCGGCGCCACGGCGGGCACCGGCGTCGCGGTCACGGGCGCCGGGGCGACGAGCGGGGTGGTGGCGAGTGCCGCAACGGTCGCGGCAAGGGCGGTACGGCGCGCGGCAGCGCGCACGGACATGGTGTGCATCGAAAGGTCCTCGTTCAGCGACGCCTGCGGAGCTGGACCTGTCGGATTCGGGCGGCTGATGCCCGGACCGGGACTCACGTCCCCGGCCTTCACCCCGAGCCGGCTGTGCCGGCGTACTGCTTGGCTTCCCCGTGCCCGTCATCAACATCGACATCGACGTCTCCCCGTGGCGTGACGGGCCTCGGCGCGCCACGGGCGGCCCCGGCCGTCGGGCCAGGGACTCGGCCGCGGAGGGCGGCCGATCGACGACGCTAGCTGCTGGCTAGCACCAGCGCCGTGGGCGGCGCCACATCCGCGGCGTGACCCCGGACACGCGGGATGCCCACGTCCGAGGAGGCAGCGGTCGGGTGGCCGCCGGTCAGCAGTTCTTGATCGTGGCGTCCTTGCGGGCGTCGTCGCCGTAGCGCTGCGCGGTCGTCGTGTTGGGGATGACCACGCTGGCTCCCCCGACGTTTCCGATGCCGCCCGGCAGGACGCAGGTGGTGATCTTCCTCGGGTCGACCAGCGCGATCGCCTGGGCGATCTCGAAGAGCTCCGAGGGAGCGACGCTGGTGTGCACGTTGTCGAGGACGGAGAGCACGCCGTGCTCGATCCAGCCGGGCTTGTCGGCGTTCGCCGCCACCTTGGCCTGGAACCCCTCCAGCAGCCGCTGCTGGTTGGCCGAGCGGTCGAAGTCGCCGCCGGCGAGGTTCTTGCGGATCCGGGCGAACGACACGACGTTGTAGCCGCTGAGGACCACCGTCCCCTTCTCGAACCCCTTGGGCTTCAGGTAGGGGTCGGAGAACGAGACCGGGTTGTCGATCGTGATCGGGCCGACGTCCTTCGCGATTGCCTCCACGCCCCAGAAGCTCGCGACGAACACGTAGTCGGGCTCGATGCCGACCAGGCCCGCGACGGTCTCGCCCATCAGCTGCGGCCCGCCGAAGAACAGCGCGGCGTTGACCCGGTTGGAGCCGAAGCCGGGGATCGGGACCCAGCTGTCCCGCGGGATGCCGATCGCCGTCGCGGCGCCGGTGCGGGTGTCGATGCCGACCAGCTGCAGGGTGTCGCCGCGGCTGCGCAGCGGGTCCTGTCCCCGGCGGGCGTCGGAGCCCACGGCGAGGATCCAGAGCACGTCGGGCTCGGTGTCGACGCCCTCGGCGTGCTCGAACTTCACCAGCGTGAGGTACGTCGGAGCCACACTGCCGTGGGGGACCACGACCGCCGTGACCGCAAGCACTGCGGCCAGCAGACCGGTGCGCAGGATCCGCTTGATCTTCATCAGGCCCTCACCTTGCCGCGCGCGATGTCGAACCCGAAGACGCGCCACCCGTTCTTCGAGGGGGTCAGCACCACGCGACCCCGGACCTGGTCGGTGCGCTCGACCTCGCCGGTCAGCTCGATCACCAGGTTGACGTGGGCGGTCGCGCCGGCGGCCTTGCCCTTCGGCGCGAGCAGGTCGACGCGGATCACGCGACGGGTGGCGGTGACGCCGTCGACGTCCTCACCGACCCGCTCGTTGCTCATCAGGGCGCCCTGCCGCGCGGCGAGCCGGGCGGCGTCCTTCGTGAACCCCGGGAACGCGTTGCGGAAGTCCGAGCGCGGGTAGTCGCCGGCGACGTACGCCGCGTCGAGCCAACGGTCGACGACCTTCGCCACCTCGGCGGCCACCTCCCGGGCTGGGCCCTTGCCGAGCCGGCCGGCCACCCTGCCGACCTCGACCTTCGAGGGCGTGCCGCGCTCCGCCGTGGCACCGGTCTGGGACCCCTCGCCCTGCGGATCGTCCTCGTCCCCGCCGCTGCAACCGGCGAGGCCGAGCACGAGGCTCAGCATTGCAGCGGTCACCAGAGCGCCGAAACTGGTCCGAGAACGTGACCTTCTGTGCACGACTCGCGACTCCTCTGCTCGGACAGGTGCCACAAAACTTCTCCGTGGGTCTAGCCTTGGCTGCGGTCTTCGTCCAGGTCGGACAGACCCTACGCCAGCAGCTCACCGGAAGAGGCGAAGCACGTCGTGTCGCAGTCGACAGGCCCCCAGGCCAGTACCCCCGACTTCGGAGCCAACGAGTGGCTCGTTGAGGAGATGCAGGAGCGGTTCGACGCCGATCCCGCATCCGTCGATCCCTCCTGGGCGGCGTACTTCCGCGGCTCCAAGTCCCCGGGGGACGGCAACGGTCAGCAGGCGCCTGCCAAGGCCGCTCCTCAGTCCGCGTCCACCACGACCGCGGCGCCCGCAGCACCGAAGGCAGCCGCACCGAAGACGTCCACAGCACCGAAGGCGACGCCCGCGCCGAAGGCCAAGCCCGCTCCCCAGGTGAGCCCCGCCTCGCAGACCACCCCGACGCCCAAGGGGGAAGGCAAGCCCACCCCGAAGGACGCGCCGAAGCCCGCTCCGGCGGCGGCCAGCGACGAGCCGACGTACAAGGTGCTCCGCGGCATCGCGGCCGCGACCGCGAAGAACATGGACGTCTCGCTGACCGTCCCGACCGCGACGTCCGTGCGCTCGGTCCCGGTGAAGCTGCTGTGGGACAACCGGATCGTCATCAACAGCCACCTCGCCCGCGCCCGCGGTGGCAAGGTCTCGTTCACCCACATCATCGGCTACGCCCTCGTGCAGGCGCTCAAGACGATGCCGGAGATGAACAACTCCTTCACCGAGGTCGACGGCAAGCCGACGATGGTGACGCCGGCCCACATCAACCTCGGGCTCGCGATCGACCAGACGAAGCCCGACGGCACCCGCCAGCTCGTGGCGCCGTCGATCAAGGGCTGCGAGACCATGGACTTCGCCGGGTTCTGGACCGCCTACGAGGAGATGATCCGCAAGGCGCGCAACAACAAGCTCACGATGGAGGACTACTCCGGAACGACCGTGAGCCTGACCAACGTCGGTGGTCTCGGCACCAACCACTCGGTGCCGCGGCTGATGTCCGGCCAGGCCGCGATCATCGGCGTCGGTGCGATGGAGTACCCCGCAGCGTGGCAGGGCGCCTCCGAGGTGGCGCTCGCCCGCAACGGCATCAGCAAGGTGATGACCCTCACGTCGACCTACGACCACCGGGTCATCCAGGGTGCGCAGTCGGGTGAGTTCCTCAAGCAGGTCCACCGGCTGCTGCTCGGCGAGGACGGCTTCTACGACGGCATCTTCCGCGCGCTGCGGATCCCCTACGAGCCGATCCGCTGGAACTCCGACATCGCCACGTCGCACGACGACGAGATCGACAAGCAGGCCCGGATCCTCGAGCTGATCCACGCCTACCGCGTGCGCGGCCACCTGATGGCCGACACCGACCCGCTGGAGTACAAGCAGCGCAGCCACCCCGACCTGCGGATCGAGTCCCACGGCCTCACCCTGTGGGACCTCGACCGCGAGTTCCCCACGGGCGAGTTCGGTGGGTCGGGCCGCCGCTTCATGAAGCTGCGCCACATCCTCGGCATCCTGCGTGACTCCTACTGCCGCACCACCGGCATCGAGTACATGCACATCATGGATCCCGAGCAGCGCCGCTGGATCCAGGAGCGGGTCGAGC
>Ga0164290_1001329_pt1 | contig 39915 bp, 47 predicted proteins | sample Micstemetagenome_FD_108782 | JGI IMG/M metagenome (GOLD analysis project Ga0164290, IMG submission 108782) | Contaminated culture microbial community from soil near Moab, Utah, USA - Microcoleus steenstrupii SON62 (Illumina Assembly) | ecosystem: Environmental > Terrestrial > Soil > Soil crust...
ACTTCCTGGGCGAACAGCTTGGCCATGAAGCCGGGGTGCGAGCGCGACAGCATGACCTGCGGGCCCTTGGCCTCGGCGCGGACGTCATAGATGTAGGTGCGGATCCGGTCGCCGATGTTGAACACCTCGCGCGGGATCGAGTCGTTGCGGCGCATGATGCCCTCGCCCCGGCCCAGGTCGACGACGGTGTTGCCGTATTCGACGCGCTTGACGGTGCCGTTGACGATCTCGCCGACGCGGTCCTTGAACTCTTCGTACTGGTTGGCGCGCTCGGCCTCGCGGACCTTTCCGGTCACGACCTGGCGGGCCATCTGGGTCTGGACGCGGCCGAACTCGAACGGCGGCAGGGTCTCGACGTATTCCTTGCCGACGAAGGCCTCGGGATCGCGCTTGGAGGCGTCGGTCAGGCGGACCATGGCCGAGTCGTTGAACTCTTCCAGCTCGTCCTCGGGCTGCCAGTCGTCCGGCACGATGGTGACGTGACGCGTCAGGGACAGCTCGCCCGACTTGATGTCGATCTTGGCGCGGATGTCATGGTGGGCGCCGTAGCGCGACTTGGCGCCCTTCTGGATCGCCTCCTCGATCGCCTCGACGACGATCTCCTTGTCGATGTTCTTCTCGCGCGCGACCGCATCAGCGATCTGCAGCAGTTCGAGTCGGTTCGCGGAAACGCCGGCTACAGCCATGTTCAGTCCTCGGTCTCGGTAGAGTTGTCGTTACGGGCGGCGCGCTTCTCGGCGCCCGCCTTCATCAGTTCGTCGGTCAGCACCAGCTTGGCGTCGACCAGCCAGTCGAAGGGAATGAGGGCCGTGTCCTCCTCCCCTTCCAGATCCATGGCGATGTTCTCGCCGTCCGTGCCGGCGATCACGCCCTTGAAGCGCTTGCGGCCCTCGATCATCCGATCGGTTTCCAGTCGCGCCTCATAGCCCTCGAACAGGTCGAAGTCCGACTGGCGGGTCAGGGGGCGATCGACGCCCGGCGACGACACTTCCAGCAGATATTCGCCGTTGATCGGGTCGGCGGCGTCGAACACTTCCGACACCGCGCGGCTCAGACGGGCGCATTCCTCGACGGCGATGTCGTGGTCGCTGGGCCGTTCGGCCATGATCTGCAGCCGGCGGCGCAGGGTGCCGCCCATCAGCCGCACGCGCACGATATCGAGGCCCAGGCTCTCGGCCACGGGTTCTATCAGCTCCAGCAGCTGGCGGTCTTCGGCGGTCTTGGCCTTCAAAGGCTTTGGTCCAAACAAAAAGCGGCGGGCCATCCGGGGCCGCCGCTTCAAACGGCGCCGTTGGACGCCGGTCTAACGATGTGGGAGCGCATATAGCTCCGCCGACGGGGTTTGTCAGCCCCTCTTCACGAACTTGGCGTAGATCAGTCCGGCTCCCAGCCCGCCCGACGCGATACTGAGCCAGACCCACCACAAGCTGCCTGGATCCACGAACTTCGGCTGCATCAACGTCCAGGGCGCAAACAGAAAGGCGGCTCCGGGGCGCAGCCCATGGGTCAATTCGCTGACCAGCACATACAGGCCGGCCGCGACAGCGCCCCCGGCCCCGAACACCAGGCTCGGCGGCCACCGCTGTAACCGCAGCCCATAGATCAAGCAGAGAATCAGACCGCCGAAGACAAGACCTGGAACGAAGCCCCACAGAGTCACGATCAGCGCGATGAGAAACAGCATGCCCACCGCATGCCCCCAGTCGGCGGTCGAACCCGACGAAGTCAGAGCCGCCGCAGCGGCGCCCAGGAAACAGAGGACGATGGATAGTCCCGGTGCGGCCAGTGTGGCGGTGATGAACCCGCTGCCGCTAAAGGGGGGTGGATCCGATTTCACTGCTGTCACGGATCAACCCCCCCTGCGCTCGCACACGTTACGAGGGAACGCGCAGGACGCAATGGCAAAGCCGGCTAGATCAGCGCCAGCTGGCCCAGATAGTCCCGCTTGCCCAGCTCCACCCCCGCATTGCGCAGGATGGCGTAGGCCATGCTGACGTGGAAATAGAAGTTCTGGATGGCGAAGCTGGTCAGATAGCCGACGCCCTCGAAATTCAGCTCGACGCCCGGGAAGCGCAGCTCGATCCGCCGCGTCTCGCCGCCCTCGAAAGCCGCCGGGTCCGTCGCCTCGATGAAGGCGATCGAAAGGTCGATGGTCGCCTTCAGCTCGACCAGGGTCGCCTCGCTATCGTCCGTCTTCGGCCACGCCTGACCGGTCAGGCGCGCCACGCAGCTGCGCGCCGAGAACGAGGCCATGCGGATCTGATCGGGAAACGGCTTCATATCCGGAGCCAGCCGCGCCTCCATGATCGCCGCCTCGCCCAGACCCGAGGCCTCGGCCTTGTCGATCAGGCCCGAAAGCACGCGCAGGCCGCGCAGGAAGATCGGCGCGGACGCCTCGTTCAGGGTCAGGCTCATGGGCGATTCTCCATTCATCGTCGCTTCGGCTCGTGCACCGGTTTCGCCCGGGAATCCAGCGGTCGTCGCCAGCTTGCAGACCGTCGGCGGCGCCTCCGCGGGCGTCAGGCGCGCCTGAACTCCATGAACAGCGGCGTGGTGTCGCCCAGCCGCTTTTCCTCATAGCGGGTCACGACATGGTCCGGCCATGGCGAGGTCCAGTCGTCGCCGGGGGAGGCGACGCGCGTCAGGCCCGGAGTCTTCCCGAACTTCTCCAGCGCCCATTCGGCGTAGTCGGCCCAGTCCGTGACGAACCGGACGACGCCGCCGGGCTTCAGCAGCCGCGCGATATCCGCCGCAGTCTCGCTCTGGACCAGCCGCCGCTTGTTGTGCCGCGCCTTGTGCCAGGGATCGGGGAACAGGATCATCACCCGGTCCAGACTGGCGTCCGGCAGCGCCGTCATCACGTCGCGCGCGTCGTCGGCGTGCAGCCGCACATTCTTCAGCCCGCGATCGTCGACATGCCTCAACGCCGAGGCCACTCCGTTCAGGAACGGCTCGCAGCCGATCATCAGCACGTCCGGATGCCGGCCAGCCTGTTCGGCCAGATGCTCCCCGCCGCCGAAGCCGATCTCCAGCCAGGCGCCCTTCGCTTCGGGCATCAGGGCCGTAGGATCGATCGGCCCCGCCTTCGGGTCGGGCACGGCGATGGACGGCAGCAGGGTGTCGAACAGCGCCGCCTGCCGCGGCTTGATGGCGCGCGACTTGATGCGGCCGAACGAGCGCAGCGGGCGGTGGGCGGGATCGTCTGAGGAGGTCATGGGCGCGCCTGTTAGACGCGCCCGGCCGATCAGGCCAGCGCCTTCAGCTGGTCGACCAGATCGGTCTTCTCCCAGCTGAAGCCGCCGTCGGCGTCCGGCGCGCGGCCGAAATGGCCGTAGGCGGCGGTGCGGGCGTAGATCGGCTTGTTCAGACCCAGGTGTTCGCGGATGGCCCGCGGGGTCGCGCCGCCGATCAGGCCCAGGATGTTGGCCTCCAGCACCGCCTCATTGATGGGGCCCTTGCCCGTGCCGTGCAGGTCGACGTGGATCGACTGCGGCTTGGCCACGCCGATGGCGTAGGAGATCTGGATGGTGCAGCGCTCGGCCAGGCCCGCGGCCACGACGTTCTTGGCCAGATAGCGGCAGGCGTAGGCGGCCGAGCGGTCGACCTTGGTCGGATCCTTGCCCGAGAAGGCGCCGCCGCCGTGCGGGGCCGCGCCGCCGTAGGTGTCGACGATGATCTTGCGGCCGGTCACGCCGGCGTCGCCGTCCGGCCCGCCGATCTCGAAGATGCCGGTGGGATTGATGTGCCAGACGGTGTTCTCGTCGGTGAAGCCTTCCGGCAGCACGGCGAGGATGTGCGGCTTGACGATCTCGGCGACGTCGGCCGAGGACAGGCCGGGGGCGTGCTGGGTCGACAGCACGATCGAGGTGGCGCGGACGGGCCTGCCGTCCTCGTACTGGATGGTGACCTGGCTCTTGGCGTCGGGCTCCAGCCGCTTGTCGCCGGCGTGGCGGACCTCGGCCAGGCGCTTCAGGATGTTGTGGCTGTACTGCAGCGTCGCCGGCATCAGCTCGGGCGTCTCGTTCGAGGCGTAGCCGAACATGATGCCCTGGTCGCCCGCGCCTTCGTCCTTGTTGCCGGCGGCGTCGACGCCGACCGCGATGTCGGCCGACTGGCCGTGCAGGCGGTTGATGAATTCGAACTTGTTCCAGTGGAAGCCCGACTGCTCATAGCCGATGTCGCGCACGGCGGCGCGCACGGCGGCCTCGATCTCGTCCTGAACCCCCGGCGCCCAGGCGCCGTCGGCGTCCATAATGCCCAGGCCGCGGATCTCGCCGGCCAGCACCACCAGGTTGGTCGTCGTCAGGGTCTCGCAGGCCACCCGCGCATAGGGATCCTTGCTCAGGAACAGGTCCACGACGGTGTCGGAGATGCGGTCCGCGACCTTGTCGGGATGGCCTTCGGAAACGCTTTCCGAAGTGAACAGGAACGACGAACGGGACAAGGCGGAGCTCCGGCGGGAAGGGAAGGCCGGCAGACATATAAGGATATGTTTATATGTTCAAGACGCCCGGCGCCGGCGCCGCCAGACGGCGCTCCCATACGCCGGCCAGAAGGGCCGGATGTACGCGGCTATCAGGAAGGGCGTGATGGGGCGGCTCCCTCCGGGGTGTTCTCGGGAAGATCGTCGGGCCTCGCCGGCTGTCGGCGACGCCAGGTCTTGCCTTCGCTGACCGCGGCCTCCCCCGCCAGGCGCCGCTCGACGACGCCCGCGAGCATGACTGTATAGAGAAAAAGCCAGAACCCGAGCACCGCGGAGAGCATGGCGAACTTCGACATATCCGGGTTGGACATCCCTATAATGCGAACCAGTATGGTCAGCGCCAGCGATGCGGTCACGGCGATCGGCCACCATCTGTCAGCCCGCAGGGCGAGCCAGCCGAAGATCACCATCACCACCAGGTCTTGCGTGAGCGAGTCCATGTAGGGGTCGCGGAACTGCCAGTGTTCGCCCAGATTTCCGGCCAGATAGTCGAGGAGCAGCACAGTCGCCCCGAAACGCTCCGGATGGCCGCCCTTCAGCCAGCCGACGGCGATCGCAAGCTGCCCAAGGATCTGCATCGCTATGTAGAAGCTGGTGATGGTGCGGCTCTCCCTGCGAGGCTGGCCTACGGCGAAACGCCGGGGGCAACGCGCCCGATCCGACTGACGGGCGCCTCGCCCGCCATCCACCGTTCGGCGACACCGGCCAACAGGGCCAGATAGATCAGGATCCACAGGCCGACGTGCGCTGATTCAGCAGCGTGTTCCGAAAGCCCCGCCCCGCCCCATCGCAGGACGGACACCAGGGCGCTCAGCACCATCGACGCGCCCGCTACAAACGGCCACCAGCGGCCGGACCTGAGGGCCAGCCACAAGACGACCAGCGTGGCCGCGAACGTCGATGCCGCCGCAGCCGGCGCCGCCACGGCGCTCCCATGAACGATGGCCGTGAACAGGGCGTCGCAGATCAGCGCCGCGGCTCCGAAACGCTCGGGATGGCCGCCCTTCATCCAGCCGGCGATGAGCGCAAGATAGCCGGTCGCGTACGCGGCTATGACAAACGGTGTGATGGCGTCCTCCCTGGCTGAGGATTTACGGCCCGCCTCGAGCGCCATCCCGGGCCGTCACGTCCGACCCTGCTGACCGGCTCCTCGCCCGCCATCCACCGTTCGACGACGCCGCCCAGCAGGGCGAGGTACGCCAGAAGCTCCAGTCCAACCCGGGCCGAAACGGCGGCGGCCCACGAAATATCCGTCACTATCGTAAGGATATGGACCAGGACGGTCAGGACCGTCGCCCCTGTCACGACGAATGGCCACCAGCGGTCCACCCGGAAGACCAGCCAGCCGAAAAAGAGAGTCTTGAGGACATCCTCTATCGCGGAGTCCACATAGACGTCGCCGATCAGCCAGTCGTCATAGGTAGTGTCGATCACCAGCTGGCCCAGAATCAGCGCCGCCGCGGCGAAACGCTCCGGATGCCCGCCTTTCAGCCAACCGACGATCGTAGCCGCAAAAAAAGCGACGATCAGGGCAAGAACGAAGGGAGGCGCATTGGTCAGGGAAGGGGGAATGCCGGTCTCTCCAACTGATCGCCGCCGGGCTCGCGGCTCCCTGCCGCTTCCCGCTCCCGTCGCGCCCGATCCGGCTGACCGGCGCCTCCCCCAACCATCCAGCGCTCGGCGACGCCGGCGAGGAGTATCGTGCAGACGATGATCCGGAGGCCGACCCGCGCCGAGGCTCGAAGATCAACGTCGGCACGCCCCGCCCGAGCGCCTGCGCCTCGGCCACGGCGACCCAGAGGGTCAGATCATGGACCCCGTCTATACGCCACTTGCGATAAAACCCTTCAGCCATCGCATGGTACGCCGCGACGCTCTTCGCCGCCAACACAGCCGACCGCTGGCCGGCTGCCCGGAGCGAACCCGGGATCCGCCGACTCATTTGACGAGCCGGCGGGCCCCTCAGCCCTTGCGGCCGCTCTCGACAAGCTCGGGATTGGTGGCGTGGCCGATCTCCTGGGCCTGTCCCGCATAGGCGAGAACCAAGTCCGCGACCGCCTTCATCAACACCGCCGTCACCACGACCAGGACGAGCAGGATCAGAAGACGAACTAGCCAGCTGCGTGGCGGGGGGCGGTAGCCGAGGCGCCGCTCTGGGCCCCCACCTGGGCCATCACCCAGCCCGCGCTCAGAACCTGCTGCAGCAGTTCGCGCGGCGTCGCCCGTTCCGCGTCGTCCGCCAGTCCCCGCATCAGATGGGCGCGGACCGGATCGTTCGGCCCCAAGGGGCTGAACCCGTTGAGCGCCGCTTCCAGATCCTCCCACGTCCAGTGGGGAAGCGCCTTGGATTGAGATGCCATCGTCAGTCTCCTTGGTGGTGGAGACACTGAGGCCCACGGGCGCGGCCTCCGCCATGGGGTCTTTCGTAGACTCTGGTACGTTTCGTTCCAGAATCGCCAGCGCGGCCTTGCGCCGATTGACGCCCAGACGGCGGCATCCCTCGTGCACATGTTTCTTGATCGTCGCTTCCGACAGACCCAGGCGGGCGGCAATTTCCTTGTCGGTCAGGAAGGCGGTCAGCCTCAGACATTCTTCCTGACGCGCGCTGAGCCGCTGTGACATGACCGCTCCAAATACAGCGATCTAGCTATGACGTTCCGGACGGGGCGTCCAGATCATCCGCGTTTTTCGGAGCCTGGAAAAATGGTGCCGCTTAGGTGACTCGAACACCTGACCCCCGCATTACGAATGCGATGCTCTACCAGCTGAGCTAAAGCGGCCTTGGCGCAATGGGCGTGGCCCCGCGCGAGAGGCGCTCTTTATACGCGGGGCGCGGGCTTGCCAAGCGCCTCAAGCAGGGCGGCCTCGTCGGGAGCGGCCGCGACGCGGATTTCCAGCCCGGAGTCCCCGCCGAGGGCGGTCGCAACCGCCTCGGACAGCACGACGGCCCTTCCGCCGGCGAACGGCCCCCGCCCCCGCAAGGCCCGGGCGGCGCGCGCCGAATGGATCAGGACTGCATCGAAGGACCGCGGCGGCGCGACGCCGGTCTCGACCGCCTCATAGACCGGCAGCGCCCGCGCCCGGATGTGTCCCGCCAGCAGCGCGGGCAGATCCCCGGCCGGCTCCAGCGCGCCGGGAATCAGAACCAGCCCCTGCCGCGGCGCCTCCGCAGCCAGCAGCGCTGCCAGATCGCCCAGGGCGCCGCCCGCGGACCGGATCTGACCGAACCCGCGCTCCCGCGCCGCCTCGGCCGTCGCGTTTCCGACGGTGAAGACCGGCAGCGCCCGCCCGGGGCTCAGTCGGGCGAAGGCCTCCACGCCGTTGCGGCTGGTGAAGGCCAGGGCCGTGACGCCGTCCAGATCCACCGCGGCGGCGAGGGGGCGGATTTCCAGCAGGGGCGCGACGACCGGCTCGAAACCCGAGGCGGCCAGACGATCGGCGGTGCGCGCGGCCCCGGGTTCGGCGCGGGTGACCCAGACTCGCCGGATCGGCGTCAGGACATGACCCTCTGATCGCCGGCCGCGGCCTGGACCTCGGCCCCCAGCGCCAGCCCCATGGCCCGCGCCTGCGTCATGGCCCCGGCGCCGTTGACGTCGGCCATCTCCGCCGAGCGGCGCCAGCGCGCCGAGCCGTCGGGAGCCAGCATTTCGGTGGTCAGGCGCAGCCCGTCGCCCGCCACCGCGGCCCAGGCCCCGATGGCCGTGCGACACGACCCCTCCAGCGCCGTCATCGCGCCCCGCTCCGCCGCCACGGCCAGCGCCGTCATCGGATCGTTCAGCGCCGCGACCCAGACCGCGCCCGTATCCTCGACCCGCGTCTGCAGGGCCAGCGCCCCCTGACCCGGCGCCGGCAGGAAGTCGTCCAGCGACAGCCGCTCGCGGATGACGCTCTCGAACCCCAGGCGGTTCAGGCCCGAAACGGCCAGCAGGATGGCGTCGAACTCGCCCTCGGCCAGTTTGCGCAACCGGGTGTCGACATTGCCGCGCAGCATCTCGATCTTCAGATCGGGCCTGAGCGCCAGCGCCTGCGCCTGCCGCCTCAGCGAGGCCGTGCCCAGCCGCGCGCCCATCGGCAGATCGGCGAACGTCGCGAAGGTCTCGCTGACGAAGGCGTCGCGCCCATCCTCGCGCGGCGGCACGGCGGCGATGCACAGCCCGGCCGGCTGTTCGGCCGGCACGTCCTTCATCGAATGGACCGCCACATCGACCCGGCCGTCGGCCAGCGCCTCCTCGATCTCCTTGGTGAACAGCGCCTTGCCGCCGATCTCCATCAGCCGGCGGTCCTGCACCCGGTCGCCGGTGGTGACGATCTCGACCAGGGGCACGGCCTCGGCCAGATCGGCGTCGGCGACGCCCAGAGCATGGCCGATGGCGCGCTGCATCATGCCCGACTGGGTCATCGCCAGTTTGGAGCGGCGCGTGCCGATGCGGACGAGGTGAGCCATGAGTCGTTGCGCCGGGTGAACGGGGTCGCTACCTCGACCCGATGGACAGGCCCGCCGACTATAGCAGCGAAGGGAGCCGGGCAACCGAGGCGACCCCGCCCGGCGCCTTGACCGTGCTCGGCATCGAGACCAGCTGCGACGAGACCGCCGCCTCGGTCGTGCGCCTCACGCCCGACGGCGAGGCGACCGTGCTGTCGTCCGTCGTCCACAGCCAGATCGACGATCACGCGGCCTATGGCGGCGTCGTCCCCGAGATCGCCGCCCGCAGCCATGTCGAAATGGTCGACGGCGTCGTCCGCCGCGCCATGGACGACGCCGGTCTGGGCTATGACGCCCTCGACGGCGTGGCCGCCACCGCCGGTCCGGGTCTGGTCGGCGGCGTCATGGTCGGCCTCAGCTTCGGCAAGGCGGTCGCCCTGGCCCGCGATCTGCCGCTGATCGCCGTCAACCACCTCGAGGGCCACGCCGTCTCCGCACGCCTCGGCGCCATGGTCGACTACCCCTTCCTTCTGCTGCTGGTCTCGGGCGGCCACTGCCAGCTGCTGGAAGTGCGCGGCGTCGGCGACATGAGCCGGCTGGGCACCACGATCGACGACGCGGCCGGCGAGGCCTTCGACAAGATCGCCAAGGCCCTGGGCCTCGGCTACCCGGGCGGCCCGGCCCTCGAGAAACTGGCCTCGACCGGCGACGGCGCCCGATTCGACCTGCCGCGCGCGCTGCTGGGCCGCAAGGATTGCGACTTCTCCTTCTCCGGCCTCAAGACCGCCGCCTCGCGCCTGGCCCAGGCCTGCGAAACGGATCAGGACCGCGCCGATCTCGCCGACGCCGTCCAGACCGCCATCGCGCGCCAGCTCAGCGAACGCTCCGACCGGGCGCTCAAGGCCTATGCCGAACACCACGATCACCGGCTTTTCGTCGTCGCTGGCGGGGTCGCGGCGAACCGGACCGTTCGCGCCACGCTGGAGGCGACCGCCGCCGCCAACGGCTTTTCGTTCCTCGCCCCGCCCATGGCCTATTGCACCGACAATGCGGCGATGATCGCCCTCGCCGGCGCCGAGCGCTTGCAGAAGGGCCTGACCTCCGACATCGATACCGCCGCCCGGCCGCGCTGGCCGCTGGACGAACAGAGCGCGCTCGCCGACCCGGTCCATCCACCGGGCCGCAAGGGCGCCAAGGCTTAAGGGAAACGAATGCAGTTCAAGACCGCGGGAGTGATCGGCGCCGGCGCCTGGGGCACCGCCCTGGCCCAGGTCGCAGGCTGGGCGGGGCTCGAGGTCCTGCTTCAGGCGCGCGAGCCCGAGGTCGTCGAAAGCATCCGCGAGCGCCGCGTCAACGAAGCCTTCCTGCCCGGCATCACCCTGGACGACCACGTCTCGGTCACGGCCGATCTGAGCGACCTCGCCGGCTGTGACGTCATCCTGGCCGTGCCGCCGGCCCAGCACATGCGCTCGACCCTGTCAGCCTTCGCCGCGCATCACCGCGCCGGCGTGCCCGTCATCCTGTGTTCCAAGGGCATCGAGCGCGGCTCGCTGAAGCTGATGACCGACGTCCTGGCCGAAACCCTGCCCGACGCGCCCGCCGCCGTCCTGTCCGGTCCCAGTTTCGCGGCCGAGGTCGCGCGCGGCCTGCCCAGCGCCGTCACCCTGGCCTGCGCCGACGAGGCCCTGGGCGAGGAGCTGATGTGGACCTTGTCGGCGCCCGGCTTCCGCCCATACCTCGCCTCCGACCTGATCGGGGCCGAGGTCGGGGGCGCGATCAAGAACGTGCTGGCCATCGCCTGCGGCATGGCCGAGGGCCGCGGCCTGGGCCGCAGCGCCCACGCCGCCCTGATCACCCGGGGCTTCGCCGAGATGACGCGCATGGGCGTGGCCCTCGGCGGTCAGGCCGAGACCGTCGCGGGCCTGTGCGGCCTCGGCGACCTGGTCCTGACCTGCTCCAGCCCCCAGTCGCGCAACATGAGTCTGGGCCTCGCCCTCGGTCAGGGCCAGACGGTCGAACAGGCCCTGGCCGGCAAACGATCCGTGGCCGAGGGCTATGAAAGCGCGCCGGCCGTGCGCGAACTGGCCGCGAAGGTGGGCGTCGACATGCCCATCTCCCTCGCCGTCGCCGCCCTGCTGAACGGCGAGACCACGGTCGAGGCCGTGATCGACAACCTGCTGTCGCGCCCGCTCAAGGCCGAGCGCCATTGAGCGATACGCCGGCCCCGACTGAACGCAAACGCGTCTGGACCACGCCCCCGAACGTCGCCCTGTGCGCCGAGACGGACATCGCCGACCCGGGCTCGCGCGGCTTCGTGCTGCAGATCGGAGAGGCCTTCTTTCACGGCTTCATCGTGCGCCGGAACGGTCAGGTGGCCGGCTATGTCGACCGCTGCCCGCATCAGGGCTTTCCGCTGGCGATCGAACTGGACAAATACCTGATCCCGGACGGCTCGCTGATCCTGTGCGGCTGGCACGGCGCCGTGTTCGAACCGCTGTCCGGCGCCTGCGTCGGCGGACCCTGCGCGGGCGCCCGGCTGACGCCCTGGCCGGTCGAGGCGCGGGATGGCGTCATCCGCACCGCCTGAGCATCTCAGCCCGGATTGCGCAGCAGGTACAGGCCGAAGCCGATACAGCCGCGGCCGTAATCCAGCATGGCCCTGACCCGGTCGGCGTCTATCCTGACCGCCCCGGCTTCCGGCGCCGCCGGGTTCGCCGCCAGCCACCTGCGGGCCGCATCCGCCAGGGCCTGTGCATAGTCGTCGAACACCGCCTGCGGCGAGACCTCCGCCAACACCACCTCGTACCCGGCGGCCCGCGCGGCCGCCTGCCAGCCGGAGTGGTCGGCATAGAGATTGGTCGCCTCGACCAGCTGACGCAGCGGACCGGGCGGCTCGGACAGCCAGACGAGGTCGCCCCATAACAACCAGCCGCCCGGCTTGAGACTTTGGCGCAGCGCCACAAACGAAGCCTCCGGCGTCGGCCGACCCTCGCCGGTGACATTCGTGGTGCCGAGCGCCGTGATCAGATCGACCGGCGGCGTCCGCGCCAGAACCTCGGCCGAAGCGGCCGCGACCAGCGCCACGCGATCCCCGGCGCCTGCTGCGGCGATCCGCGACCGGGCCAGATCCGCCATCCCCGGATCCATCTCGATCGCCGTGACCGCAAGGCCGAGCACCCCGGCCAGCCGGATCGCCACGGCGGCGTTTCCTGCGCCGATATCCAGCGCCTCGGCCCCCTCGGCCAGCCCTGTGCGTGCGACCGCCGCTTCGATCGCGGTCATGGTCACGCCGTTGCAGACCTCGAGCGCCTCATAGGCGATGCGGGGGAAGGTCAGGGTCATTGGCGGCTTCCACGGCTACGTCCGGAACTGACGCACGCGCATGCTTCACTGATCAAGCCCGCCCGGCCCGGTCTTTGACAATCGAATGAAGTGATCACGCCTCTGGACTATCCGGACCATCCGGACTGTCTTTTTTGCGTATCCGCCATGTCTCCGTCACCAGTCATGAAGCACTTTACATTTCAAAGTTGATGTGAAAGAAGGGGCCGAACAGGGAGATTTCACCCATGTCCGCCGTCACCTTCGATCTCGCCGCCTCGCGCCCCCTGCCCAGCGTTTCGGTTTGCGCGGGACGTGTGCTGCTTCTCGCCGGCCTCTCCTTCGGCGCGGCCAATCTGGTCCAGTGGGGCGTCATGAGCGGCGCCCTGGACTGGCATCCCGCCGTGCTCGCCCTCAGCTGGCCGGTCGCGGTCGGCGCCTTCCTGATCGGCGTGGCCCGCCTGCGCCGCGCGGGCGGCGAGGCCGGCCGACGCGTCGGCGGCTGGTCGCGGATGGCGATCATGATCCTCATCGCCTCGGCCCTGGCCCTGGCCGGGCTGTCGGCGGTTACGGCCGACTGGGAGCTGATGCGCTGGACCTCGGCCGTCGGGCTGGCCCTGTACGGCGTCGCCTGGGCCGTGGCCGCGGCGCGCACCGGAACCCTCAACATGGCCGCACTGGCCGCCACCGCCTTCGCCGGCGTCGCCGGGATCGCCCTGCGCTTCGGGACGGCGGACCAGTATCTGATCTATGTTTGCGCGCTTGCCCTCGTGGCCCTGATTCCCGGGCTGTGGCTGGCGCTTGGCCGTCGCCTGTAAAGGACGAGAACCCATGACCGAGAACACCGAAGATCCCGCCGCCGACATCGCCTGGATGCGCCGACTGGCGGAAGAGGGCGCCGAAACCCCGATGCAGGGCGCCTCCATTCTGATGAACGCGGGCCTGATCTTCGGCGCCGCGAGCCTGTTCCACTGGGCCCAGATCACGGGTCTCGCGCCATTGACCGGCCCCGTTCAGGGGCTGGGCTGGCTGGTTGCCACCGTCCTGTTTCTTCTGGTCCTGGCCGTCACCATCGCCCGCCTGAAGCGCGAGGGCGGCGTCAGGACCGCCCGCAACCGCGCCACCGACACCGTGTGGAGCGCGCTGGGCTGGGGCATCTTCGCCATCTTCGCCTCGATGGCGGCGCTGGGCTGGCGCGTCGGCGATGAAGGCGTCGAGATCGCCTTCGGCCTCGTGCCCTCGGTGATCATGGTCTTCTACGGCGTCGGCTGGGCGGTCAGCGCCGCCATGCACAAGAGCCGCCTGTTGTGGGGTCTGGCCATCGGTTCGTTCGTCGCGGCGCCCCTGCTGGCCGCCCTGACCGGCAGCGCCAACCAGTATCTGGCCTATGCCGCGGCCCTGTTCCTGCTGATGGCCCTGCCCGGCTTCCTGCTGATGCGCGGCTCGAGGCGCTGAGCGTGGCCGACGACTTCGACATCAGCCGTCTCGACGAGGTCATCCACGGCCGGGTCCGGCTGGGGATCATGGCCGTCCTGTCCGGCGTCGACAGCGCCGACTTCAACACCCTGAAGGCCCGGCTGCAGACCACCGACGGCAATCTGTCCGTCCACCTGCGCAAGCTGGAGGACGCCGGCTTCGTCGCCGTGAACAAGCGGTTCGAAGGCCGCAAGCCCCTGACCGAGGCCTCCATGACCCCGGCCGGCCGCAAGGCCTTCGTCGCCTATCTGGACGCCATGCAGGGTCTGGTCGGCAAGAGTGGTTAGAGGCCGCCGCCTCGGCTAGAACGCCGGCATGACCGGCCGCATCCACCGCTTCGACGCCCTCGACAATTTCCGGGACTACGGCGACTACGCCGCCGGCGCGGGCCGCCATATCGCGCCGGGCCGGCTGTTCCGCTCGGCGCATCAGGCGCGGGTCAGCGCTGCGGATCTGGAGCGGCTGGACGCCCTGGGCATCGCCACGATCGTCGATCTGCGCCGCCCGTCCGAGCGGCGCGACCAGCCGTCGAAACGCCCCGCGGGCTTCACGGGCGCGGTGATCGAAAGCGACCACGACGACGGCGGCGAGGCCCCGCACATCACCTTTCTCAAGACGGCCGACCTGACCCCCGATTCCGGGCGGCGGTTCATGACCGAAACCTACCGGCAGCTGCCGTTCGAGCCGTCGCATCTGGATCTGTTCGCCCGCTATTTCCGCGCCCTGGGCGAGATTGACGGACCGGTCCTGATCCACTGCGCCGCGGGCAAGGACCGCACCGGCATGCTGGCCGCCCTGACCCACCATCTGCTGGGCGTGCACCGGGACGACATGATCGCCGACTATCTGCTGACCAACACGGCTGTCGATCTGGAGCGCCGCGCCCCCGGCATCGCCCGCCAGCTGGAAGTCATGACCGGCCGCGCGGCCTCGCACGACGCCGTCGTGGCCTTCCTGGGCGTCGAGCCCGTCTATCTGGACACCGCCCTGGCCGAGATCGCCGCCCGACACGGCTCGATCGACGCCTATCTGGAACACGCCCTCAACGTCGACGGGTCCCTGCGCGATCGCATCGGCGAGCGGCTGTCGGCGTGAGCGTCATCGAAACCCGCGAACGGCCGTGGCGCGATCCGCTGGCGGTCGCCAACGGCCTGAGACATCTCGACGGCCCTCTGGCCCTGCTCTCGGACGGCGGCGCCCTGGGGCGCTGGTCGTTCGTGGCGGCGGAACCCGATCACGTCTACGTCGGCGCCTTGCCCGCTGGCGGCCTTGGTCCGCTGGGCGCCTCACCCTTCGAGGCGGGCGTCGTCGGCCTGATCGCCTATGACGCGGGCGCCCGCGCCGCGACCGGTCCCCGGCCCGAAGTCTGGCCCGACCTGATGCTGGCCCGCTATCCGGCCATGCTGGCCTTCGATCATCGCGACCGCTCGGTCAGCGCGATCGGGCGGGGCGACGATCCCGTCTCCGCCCTGGCCGCCGTCGAACGGACGGAGACGTGGCTGGCCGCCGCCCGCGACCCGGTCCAGCCCGCCGCCCCCGCCATGTCTTTCGAGGCCGAGGCGTCGCCGGACGCCTATACCTCCGCCGTCGCCGACGTGGTCGAGCGCATCGCCGCGGGCGAGCTGTTCCAGGCCAATATCGCCCGGGCCTGGTCCGGAAGCCTGGCCCCCGGGACCGATCCGTTCGACGTGATCCTGCGCCTGTCCGGTCGCGCGGCGGCCTATGGCGCCTTCTGGCGGCTGGGCGATCTGGCGATCGTCTCCAACACGCCCGAGCTGTTCCTGACCTTCGACCCCGGGACCCGACGGATCGAGACCCGACCGATCAAGGGCACCCGCCCCCGCGATCCCGACCCCGCGCGCGACGCCGCCCTGGCCGCCGAGCTGCAGGCCAGCGCCAAGGACCGGGCCGAAAACCTGATGATCGTCGACCTGATGCGCAACGATCTGGCGCGCGTCGCCGAGCCCGGTTCGGTCGCGGCGAACCGGCTGTTCGAGATCGAGAGCCATCCCACCGTCCATCATCTGGTCTCGACCGTTTCGGCGCGCGCCCGGGACGGCGCGGGCCCGGCCGACCTGCTGGCGGCGACCTTCCCGCCCGGCTCGATCACCGGGGCGCCCAAGCATCAGGCCATGAAGGTCATCGCCGGCCATGAACCGCCGCGCGGTCCGTGGTGCGGCAGTCTGTTCCACCTCCAGGACGACGGCCGGATGACGGCTTCGGTTCTGATCCGCACCGCCTCCTTCAGACGATCCCCGGACGGCTGGCGTTTCCGGGCCCTGGCCGGCGCGGGCATTGTGGCGGACAGCGAGCCCGAGGCCGAACTGGCGGAAACCGACGCCAAGATCCGCGCCCTTCGCGAGGCCCTGACCGGGTTCTAGCAGTTGGTGCAGGTCACATTGTCGACGGTGCGGGGCCGCAGATAATACATGTGCGAAAACCGGGTCACCGCGGGCATCAGATAGTCGACCGGCGAGTCGTAGTCATAGGTGGCTTCCGACACGATGATGCTTTCGCCGTTCGAGATCAGGCCCGCCGGCAGGGTCATCACCTCGTTGACCGGACGCCCGGCCATGCCGTGACCGCGGCTCCAGGTGACCCTGGCCACACCCGCCGTCATGGTCACGCTGCTGACCCGTTGCTTCAGCGGCGTGGTGGAGAAGGGCTTCATGATCAGCCCGCCGATCTGGAAGATGTCGTCCAGGTTCGAGGTCGCGACGGTCTCTTCCTGGGCCACCAGGTCCGCCACCATGGCCGAGACGTGGCCCATGCGCTTCTGGGCCATATAGCCCTGACAGAACTCGGCCATGCCGAAATAGAAGGCGATCATGACCGGGGCGATGAGGGCAAACTCGACCGCCGAGACGCCCCGGTCGTCGCCTGTCAGGCGGGAAATGACTCCGCGCCGCCTCATGCCGGCTCGTTCCGGAAGGCGGTGGTGGCGCTCAGCATGGCGGTGCCGTCGCCCAGACGCGACAGGCCCTGGGCCAGAAAGGTCGTCATCAGCGGCTGCCTGTACCAGACCCGCACCAGGATCAGGTCGCCGGGGACGCCGTTGGAATAGGTCAGGGTTGCGGCGTTGAACGTCCCGCCCGCCATGGGATCCGGCGGAACAGTCGCGAACTGGGGGATGACCCGGACATCGACCGACGCCCGGGCGGCGCAGTCGGATGCGAAGATGCTCATCCGGCCGCACAGGGAGGTCTTGAACTGGGCCGCCGTCATGCTCTGGGCGCTGGCCTGGCCCGTGCGGATCAGCCGGCCGGTTTCGATGGTCGCGTTCTCCAGCACCGAGTCCGTCACAAAGACGAGCCCCAGTTCCAGAATGGCGAACATCATCAGGCAGAACGGTAAGGCGACCATGCCGAACTCGACCGCCGCCGATCCGTCCCGAGCCCGCGCAAGGCGGGCGATGAAGCCGCGGCGGGGCGCCGGGGACCGGTACGGACGGATGCGCACGGCGGGGGTCGCCTGCTACGGAGTCGGCGTCGTGGCGCCGCTGGTCCCGCGCAGCGACGGGGAGCAGGAGGCCGCGCACGCCATTTCGGTGGCCTGTCCCCCACGCCAGACGCGAACCCGGCCCGCGCCTGAGCCCGCCGTGACGATGACTTCGCTCTGGAAGACCGTGCGCCCGATGCTGTCGACGGCCACGATCTCGGTCACGCCATAGCCCTTGCCGGTGATGTACAGGGTGTTGGAATCCACCACGGTCACATCGGCGATCAGCGGATTGCCCACGATCACCGAACCGGCGGGTCCGCGCAGCTGGACCCGGGCGGCCTGGTCGATCTCGACGCTGAGCCGCGCCGACTGCGTCGCCCCGACCGCCGGGACGGCCAGAACGGCGATGGAGGCGAGGACCGCGCCCAGTCGGGCGGCGGAAGGCGTGAAGGGGGTCATGGCGTCGACTTCCATTGAACGGGCGCGCGCGTGAGCGTGGTCCGGACACTGCCCTCCAAACCTCAATAAAGTCTGAAATCATGCAACCGGGAGGCGGAGTATAGTAAACGCGGCATAAATAAAGAAATCGAGATTCATCATCCCCGTTTTACTCGCCCTTAATCGGAGACCTGCATGCTGAAGCTGTAAAAAGGGGGTCAAGCGGGCAAAACCGACGACCCCGGTGGTGTCAACGATTGCTCGCTAACGCAGAAGGATTTCAGCCAATGACCAAGTTCGTTTCGAAGTTCATGTCCGACGAGTCGGGCGCCACGGCCATCGAATACGGCCTGATCGCCGCCCTCATCGCGGTCGTGATCATCTCGGCCGTCACGGCCCTGGGTTCGACCATCAAGACCAAGTTCAACGCCGTCGTCACCGGCATGGGCGGCACCGCCGGGACCTGAGGGCTCTGACGAAACGTCTGTAACTGGCGAGGGCCGGAGCGGAAACGCTCCGGCCCTTTCGTCATTCCACACGGCCCGGCTTCAGAAATCGGCCTAGCGATTATTCAAAGTAAATTACCGGGTAACTACACCCGCCTACCCTGTTTTAACCGACATGGGCGAAAACGATCCTGCGTTTGGGGGTCAAGCGGGCTACCGGCTCCCCCCGTCTTGAGTAGCTCGCTTCACTCCATCCAGAAGGAAATCCAATGACCAAGTTCGTTTCGAAGTTCATGTCCGACGAGTCGGGCGCCACGGCCATCGAGTACGGCCTGATCGCCGCACTCATCGCGGTCGTCATCATCTCGGCCGTGACGGCCCTGGGTTCGACCATCAAGACCAAGTTCAACGCCGTCGTCACCGGCATGGGCGGCACCGCCGGAACCTGAGGGCTCCGACGAAGGTCTGAAAACCGGCGAAGGGCCGGGGCGGAAACGCCCCGGCCCTTTTGCCATGACGACGTCGCCAACACGCTTTGCGGTAAACGGCACGGTAATCGACTTTCTACGGAGTCGTTTAACCCAGCCCGGGCAAACCTTACCAAGGTCCTACCGGCCGCCGGCGCCCCGCCGGATGGGGTGGGTCCATCGGGAGGCAGCCTTGACCACCTTCGTTTCGCAGTTTCTGTCCGACGAATCCGGCGCCACGGCCATCGAGTACGGCCTGATCGCCGCCCTCATCGCGGTCGTGATCATCTCGGCCGTCACGGCCCTGGGTTCGACCATCAAGACCAAGTTCAACGATGTCGTGACCGGCATGGGCGGCACCGCCGGGACCTGACGCCCGGACACGTCCGAAGGACGGAAGGCCGGGACCGTCGTCCCGGCCTTCCTGCTTTCCGGGGACGCCGCCCGACAATTGTCGGCAACCCCGTTTTAACCGCGTTCATGTGAGATGCGGCCATGGACACCGTGACCCTGATCCTTCTCGGCGTGATGCCGGCCCTCGTCATCATCGCGGGGCTGAAGGATCTGACCTCGATGAAAATTCCCAACTGGATTTCGGGCCTGTTGGTGCTCGCCTTCTTCCCCGCCGCCCTCGTCGTGGGTCTGGATCCGATGACGGTCGCGACCAACGCCGGCGTCGCCGCCCTGGCCCTGGTGGTCGGCGCCGGGATGTTCGCCCTGCGCTGGATCGGCGGCGGCGACGCCAAGCTGATGGCGGCCGCCTGTCTCTGGCTTGGCCTGGCCGGCTCGGGCATGTTCCTGTTGTGGACCGGAGTGATGGGCGGCCTGTTCTGCCTGGCGCTGCTGTTCGCCCGTTTCCATTCGCGTCCCTATCTGCTCGGCGCCCCGCAATGGGTGGTGCAGCTGATGCAGCCGCGCGGCGACATTCCGTATGGCGTAGCCATCGCGGCGGGCGCCCTGATGGCCTATCCGGCCTCGCCCCTGCTGGCCGCCTTCATCGCCGGGTAGAGGCGACTTAGGCCCGCGTTAACCCGCGGGCGGCATGGTCGTTAACGGTAGAGAACCAAAGGACCGACTCAGGGTCCGGCCCGGTCCTGCCGGAGACCGTCGATGAAGCCCGCCCGTATCATCGTGATCTGCGTCGCCGCCGTGGCCGCCATCGGCCTGGCCCTGGTGGTGCGCGCCATGGGATCGCCCTCGAAGACTCCGACCGCCGTCGCCACGGCCGCCGCCGCTCCCGCGGTCCCGATGGCCAAGGTGCTGGTCGCCGCCAAGGACCTGCAGCCCGGACAACGCCTGACCGAAGGCGACCTGGACTGGAAGGACTGGCCCGCCGCCGAGGTCAATCCCGCCTTCATCACGGACGGGTCCGTGCCCGTGCCGTCCGCGGAACCCGCCGCCGCCCCCGCCGCTGCTGACAAGCCCGCGGGCGCCGTCGCCTCGGTGACCCGCGCCGCCACGAATCTGGCGACCGGCGGGGCCAAGGCCGACTATGTCGGCTCCGTCGTGCGCGAACCCATCCTGGCCGGCGAACCGATCGTCAGCCGCAAGATCGTCCGCGCCGGGGACAGCGGCTACATGGCCGCCTATCTGGAGCCGGGCATGCGCGCCATGGCCATCCGCGTCACGGTCGAGACGGCCGCCGGCGGCTTCATCCTGCCGGGCGACCGGGTCGATGTGCTGCTGACCCGCGAAACCAACCTCGCCAACGTCGGAACCGAAGACAGCCAGCGATCCAAATTCTCGTCCTCCACGGTGATGCAGAACGTCAAGGTGCTGGCGATCGACCAGTCGACGCGGGCCGGCGACGACGAACAGGCCGTGGTCGGCGCGACCGCCACCCTCGAACTGGGGCCCCGTGACGCCGAGGCCCTGGCCCTCGCCAAGTCCGAAGGCGAGCTGAGCCTGGTCCTGCGATCCTACGCCGACACGGGCGGCCCGTCGGGCCGCGTGGCGCCGGTCGTTCGACAGTCAACCGCCGTCCGCGTGTTCCGCGGCGGCGCGCCCGAAGTGGTGGTGGTCCAATGAAACGCCCGATGACGCGTCTCGCCGTCCTCGCCCTGGCGGGCCTCACGCTCGCCGTCGCGGCTCCGGTTCTGCCGGGCGTCGCCCAGGCCCAGTCCCGCGCCGCGGTGCCGATGGGCGCCGGCGCCCAGCTGATCAACCTGCCGCGCGGCTCGTCCATGGCCATCGACCTGCCGTCCGACGCCCGCGACGTCATCGTGCCGAATCCCGTGGTCGCCGAGGCCATGCTGCATTCGCCGCGCCGCATCACCATCATCGGCCTCCAGCCCGGAGAGACCGACGCGGTCGTCCTGGACGCCGCCGGCCGGACCATCCTGTCCCTGCGCGTCCGCGTCGACGCCGGCGTCTCGGCCCTTCAGGACACGCTGGGCCGCGTCATGCCGGGGTCCCAGGTCCGCGCCGAGGCCGTCAACGACAGCATCATCCTGACCGGGCCCGTCAACAGCCCCGGCGAGGCCGACCGCGCCTCGCAGGTCGCCCGGGCCTTCGTCTCCGCCCCCGAGAAGGTCATCAACATGATGACCATCGCCGGCTCCGATCAGGTCATGGTCAAGGCCCGGGTGATCGAGGTGCAGCGCACCGCGATCAAACAGCTGGGCCTCGATGTGGACGCCGTGCTGAACACCGTCGGCGACGGCCTGTCCTTCTCCCAGTCGGCGACCTTCGCAGTGTCCGGCAGCCTGCTGGGCGGCGGCGTGCTCAACTATCTGGACCAGAGCGGCGACGGCAACAGCCTGGACACCAGCATCAAGGCCTTCGAGCGCGCCGGACTGGTCCGCATCCTGGCCGAGCCCAACCTGACCTCCGTCAACGGCGAGAACGCCGAGTTTCTGGCCGGCGGCGAATTCCCCGTCCCCACGGGTCGCGATGTGGACGCCAGCACCGGTCAGGTCACGGTCGGCATCGAGTTCAAGCCGTTCGGCGTCCGACTGGCCTTCCGACCCATCGTCCTGTCGCAGGGCCGCATCTCGCTGCAGCTGTCGACCGAGGTGTCGGAGTTGACCCAGGAAGGCGCCTTCACCCTGGGCGGCGCCGCCGACGACGCCCTTGTCATCCCCGCGCTGAAGGTGCGGCGCGCCTCGTCCACCGTCGAACTGCCCTCGGGCGGTTCGATGATGATCGCCGGCCTGCTGCGCGAGGACACGCGCCAGAACATCGACCAGCTGCCGGGCATCGGCAGCCTGCCGGTGCTCGGCGCCCTGTTCCGGTCGCGCGACTATCTGTCGGGCGAGACCGAACTGGTGATCATCATCGAGGCCTATATCGTCTCCCCGACCTCGCCCGGCCGGATGCAGACGCCGTCCGACGGCCTGATCATCGCCAACGACGCCCAGACCCTGCTGTTCGGCCAGCTCGACCAGCAATACCGCCCCGCTGGCGGCGCGACCGCCACCGCCGCCACCGGCTGGACGGGCCCCGTGGGTTATGTGATCGAATGAGGAAACCGGCCATGCGCGCCACCGCTTCCGCGATTTTCGTCCTCGCCCTAGGCCTGGGAGCGGCGGGCTGCACCACCATGACGGGGAGCGATCCCCTCGCTCCCATGACGCCCCTGTCGCGATATGCGCTCCAGGTCGAACCGGGCCTGGACCGGATCGCCCTGGCCGTCCACGACCAGGGCCTCTCGGCCAATCAACGTGACGCCATCGGCCAGCTGGCCGCCCGCTACGGCGCCTCCGGATACGGCGCCATCACGGTCGAGGCGCCCGCCGGGGAAGACCCCGCCGCCGTCCAGCAGACCTATGCGGTCCGCAGCGCCCTCCAGGCCGCCGGCGTTCCGGGGGACCGGATCCGGATCGCGGCCTACAATGCGCCCGACCCGCGGGCGCCGGTGCTGGCCGGCTTCGAAACCGTGCGCGCCGTCGTCCCAAACTGCGCGCTTCGCGCGGGCGACCTCGGGCCTCGCTTCTCCAATCAGAGTTCGAATGGTTTCGGCTGTGCGATCACCGCCAACATGGCCGCGCAGATCGCCGATCCGCGCGACATCATGGGCGCCCGCGCCATGACGCCCGCCGACTCCGGCCGCGCCGCCGTGGTGTTCCAGAACTACCGCCAGGGCGACACCAGTTCGACGCCGCAGGAGCCCCTGGTGAACGGCAAGATTTCCCGGGCCGTGGAATAGCGTAATGAGCAACGCCTTCGCCCCCCAGCCCTTTGACGAGTTCGACGACGAGTTCGACCTCGACATGGGCTATGTCACGCCGGAGGCCGCCGCCGCGGGTCCGGTCGACGAACCCGCCGCCTTCCCGGGCGAGCCCGCCGTCGATCAGCGTCCGCCCCTTCAGTTCACGCCCCCCGCCGTCGCCGCCGCGCCCGAGTCCGCTCCGCCCCTGCGCGAGGCCGACGCCTCGGTGCCCGCCGTGTCCGGCTTCAATCCGGTCGGCGAGCTGGTGGCCGGCGCCGCCTCGGCCTTCTCGGCCCCCACGCTCAGCGGGGCCCACACCGCCGAAGTGTCGGTGCCGCGCATCGCCATCCACGTCTTCGCCGAGCGTCAGGACACCCTGGCCGCCGCGGAACGGGCCGGTCAGGACCGCCGCCTGTCGCGCGCCACCACCCAGATCCGCATCGGCGGCGTCGCCGCCGCCGTCGAGGCCTATCAGCACGAGCCGACCCCGCCCCTGATCGTGGTCGAATGCATGAAGGACCCGCAGACCCTGCTGTGGGAAGTCGATCAGCTGGCCGAGGTCTGCGACGCCGGCACCAAGGTCGTCGTCGTCGGCGCCACCAACGACATCCTGCTGTTCCGCGAACTCATGCGCCGCGGCGTCAGCGAATATCTGGTCGCCCCGCTGCAGCCGCTGCAGCTGATCGCGGCCATCGGCGGCCTGTTCGCCGACCCGGCCCAGCCCTTCGTCGGCCGCTCGATCGCCTTCGTCGGCGCGCGCGGCGGCACGGGCTCCAGCTCGGTCGCCCACAACACCGCCTATGCGATGAGCGAGCGGATCGGCGCCAACACCGTCATCGTCGACTATGACCTGCCCTTCGGCACCGCCGGCCTGGACTTCAACCAGGATCCGCTGAGCGGCGTCGCGGACGCCCTCAGCCAGCCGGATCGCCTCGACCCCCTGCTGCTGGACCGGATGATGGTCCGCTGCACCGACAAGCTCAGCCTGTTCGCCGCTCCGGCGACCCTGGACGTCGACTGGGACATCTCGCCCGAGGCCTTCGAGGAGGTCACCACCCAGATCCGCTCGACCGCGCCCTTCGTGGTGCTGGACCTGCCGCACCTGTGGTCGGGCTGGATGCGCCGCACCCTGATCGCGGCCGACGAGGTCGTCATCGTCGCGACCCCCGATCTGGCCTCGCTGCGCAACGCCAAGAACATGATCGACCTGATCAAACAGGGCCGCCCCAACGACGCCCCGCCCCGGCTGGTGCTGAACCAGGTCGGCGTGCCCGGCCGTCCGGAAATCCCCGCCAAGGATTTCGGCGCCGCCCTGGGCGTTCACCCCAGCCTGATCATCCCGTTCGATCCCAAGACCTTCGGCGCCGCCGCCAACAACGGCCAGATGATCCTGGACGCCGGCGCCAAGTCCAAGGCGGCCGAGGCCTTCCAGACCCTGGCCCAGATCGTCTCGCGCCGCGAACTGCCGATGCTGGCCGGCCCGAAGGCCAAGCCCGAGAGCAAGTCCATGTTCGCCGGCCTGTTCAAGAAGAAGTCGTAACGGGTGTTCGGCAAGCGCACAGGTCAGCCCGGCAATGTCGCGACGGCGCCGCGTCCGGCCGCGCCTGCGCCCCAGCCCGCGCCTGAACAACCGCCGCAGCCCGCGCCCGGCATCCAGACCGAGGCCTTCGCCTTCGGCGGCGAACAGACGCCCGATCAGGTCCACGCCGCGGCCCGCAAGGCCGAGTCCTACGCCGCCAAGCCCGCATCGCCCGCCGCCGACCGGCTGGACGCCCTGGCCATGCGCCCCAAGCCGGCCAGCGCCGAGGCCCCCCAGAAGGGTCCCGGCCCCAAGGCCACGCCCGGCTATGAACAGCTGAAGAAGGCCCAGGCCGTCGCCGAGATCGTCCGCGAGCAGTCGGACTATTACCACGCCACCAAGACGACGATCTTCAACGCCCTGATGAACACGATCGACCTGGCCCAGCTGGCCCAGCTCGACACCAAGGCGGCGTCCGAAGAGATCCGCGACATCGTCGCCGAGCTGGTGGCGATCAAGAACGTCTCCATGTCGGTGGCGGAGCAGGAGCACCTGGTCCAGGACATCGTCAACGACGTCCTCGGCTATGGCCCTCTCGAACCCTTGCTGGCCCGCGACGACATCGCCGACATCATGGTCAACGGCGCCGGGCGGGTGTTCATCGAAGTCGGCGGCAAGGTCCAGCTGACCAACGTCCGCTTCCGCGACAACGCCCAGCTGATGAACATCTGCCAGCGGATCGTGTCCCAGGTCGGCCGGCGCGTCGACGAAAGCTCCCCGATCTGCGACGCCCGCCTGCCCGACGGCAGCCGCGTCAACGTCATCGCCCCGCCGCTGGCCATCGACGGCCCGACGCTGACGATCCGGAAGTTCAAGAAAGACAAGCTGACGATGAAGAATCTGGTGGAGTACGCCTCCATCAGTCCCGAGGGCGCGCGCGTCCTGGGCGTCATCGGCGCCTCGCGATGCAACCTCGTCATCTCGGGCGGCACGGGCTCGGGCAAGACCACCCTGCTCAACACCCTGACGGCCTTCATCGACCCGACCGAGCGCGTCATCACCTGCGAGGACGCCGCCGAACTGCAGCTGCAGCAGCCGCACGTGGTGCGTCTGGAGACCCGCCCGCCCAACCTCGAGGGCCAGGGCATGATCACCATGCGCGACCTGGTGAAGAACTGCCTGCGGATGCGTCCCGAGCGGATCATCGTCGGCGAGGTGCGCGGCCCCGAGGCCTTCGACCTGCTGCAGGCCATGAACACCGGCCACGACGGCTCCATGGGCACGCTGCACGCCAACAGCCCGCGCGAGGCCATCAGCCGGATGGAGTCCATGATCACCATGGGCGGCTACGGCCTGCCGTCCAAGACCATCCGCGAGATGATCGTCGGCTCGGTCGATGTGATCGTCCAGGCGGCGCGCCTGCGCGACGGTTCGCGCCGCATCACCCACATCACCGAAGTCGTCGGGCTTGAGGGCGACGTCATCGTCACCCAGGACCTGTTCGTCTACGAGATCACCGGCGAGGACGAAAACGGCAAGATCATCGGCCGGCACCGTTCGACCGGCATCGCCCGGCCCCGTTTCTGGGACCGCGCCCGCTACTACGGGCTGGAGCGCGAGCTGGCCGAAGCCCTCGACGCTGCGGAGTAGCCGCCATGCTCCCGATCCTTGCGGCGGTCCTGGCCTTCATCACCATCGGCGGGCTGGGTTGGGCCTTCGTCGGCGGCGGCGATTCCAGCGAGGCGGCGATCAAGCGCGCCCAGACCTTCGGCGGACCCAAGCAGAACAACGCCGCGAAGAAGGCGGCGGCGGCCAATACGCCCGAAGCGCGCCGCAAGCAGATCATGCTGCAGCTGCAGGAGTCCGAGCGCGCCGAGCGAAAGGCGCGGGTGAGCCTCGCCGCCAAGCTGAAGCAGGCGGGTCTGGCCACCAAGGTCTCGACATTCTGGATTATCAGCGGCGTGCTGGCTGTCATCGCCTTCCTGCTTCCCCTGCTGTTCGGGCTGAACCTGCTGTTCGGCGTGGGCGCGGCGGTCGTCTTCGGCCTCGGCCTGCCGCGCTGGGTCGTGGGTTTCCTCGGCAAGGGCCGACGCAAGAAATTCTCCAGCCATTTCGCCGATGCGGTCGATGTGATCGTTCGCGGCATCAAGTCGGGTCTGCCCGTCCACGACTGTTTCAAGATCATCGCCCGCGAGAGCCCCGCGCCTCTCGGGCCCGAGTTCCAGAGGCTGGTCGAGGGCATCGGCGTCGGACTGACCGTCGCCCAGGCGCTGGACAAGATGTACGAACGGATGCCGACGCCGGAGCTGAAATTCTTCTCCATCGTCATGGCCATCCAGCAGAAGACCGGCGGCAACCTGGCCGAGGCGCTGAACAACCTTTCGGTGGTGCTGCGCGCCCGCAAGATGATGGGGGAGAAGATCAAGGCCCTGTCGTCCGAAGCGACCGCCTCGGCCGGCATCATCGGCTCCCTGCCGCCTGCGGTGATGGTCCTCGTCAGCCTGACGACGCCGGCCTACATGGCCCGGCTTTTCACCGACCCGAGGGGCCAGTTCATGCTTCTGATCGCTGTCACGATGATGGCTTTCGGCGTCTTCGTGATGAAGAAAATGATCGCGTTCAAGTTCTGAGGACCAGACATGCCCGGCCTCATCCCCTTCTTCACCGACCCCGTGAACCTTCTCAGCCTGCTGGTGGGTTTCCTGGTCTTCGCGACGATGGTGACGCTCCTCAGCTCGTTCAGCGGCGGCGCCAAGCTGGAGGGGCGGCTCAAGGCCGTGGCGGTGCGGCGCGAGGAGCTGAAGCGGCGCTCGCGGCAGGCCATCGCAGCACAGCACAACGGCTCCCAGGCGCTCCGCCACTCGGATGAGGGCTTCAAGAAGCGCGTGGTCGAGCGGCTGAACCTGACCAAGCTGCTGGAGGATCCCAAGGTCGCGGACAAGATGGCCCAGGCCGGCTACCGGGGCCCCAAGCCGCTGACGACCTTCTACTTCTTCCGCTTCTCCATGCCCTTCCTTTTTCTGGGCGTCACTGCTTTTTACCTCTTCATCTTCAATGACTTCGGCCTGCCGCTGATGACGCGGCTGACCGCGTGCATGTTCGCGGCCGTGATCGGCTTCTACGCTCCGAACATCTTTCTCTCGAACCGGATCTCGAAGCGGAAGACGTCCATCATGCAGGCGTTTCCGGATGCGCTGGACCTGCTGTTGATCTGCGTCGAGGCAGGCATGTCGATCGAGGCGGCGATCCAGAAGGTCAGCCAGGAAATCGGCGGGTCGTCGATCGATCTGGCCGAGGAGCTGACCCTGCTGTCGGCCGAGCTCAGCTATCTGCCGGACCGCCGCATGGCCTATGAGGGGCTGGCGAAGCGCACCAACCACCCGGGCGTGAAATCCGTGGCCACGGCCATGACCCAGGCCGAGACCTACGGCACGCCGCTGGGCACGGCCCTGCGCACCATGGCCAAGGAAAACCGCGAAATGCGCCTGTCGGCGGCCGAGAAGAAGGCGGCGGCGCTGCCGGCCAAACTGACGGTGCCGATGATCCTGTTCTTCCTGCCGGTCCTGTTCATCGTCATCCTGACGCCGGCGATCATCAGCATCCAGGACACGATGGCGGCCGGCGCGGCCGGCGGCTGACCTCAGGCCTCGGCCGCGGACTTCCAGGCGTCGGCGACGGCGTCGACGGCGTGACGCAGGTGTTTGCGGTTCCTGTCGAAGAACATCTCGCCGCGCAGGCCGGAGAAGATGAAGCCGTTGGCGACGATGCAGCTGTCCGGCTGGTCCAGTTGCTCGATCTCGAAATAGCGCATCGAGCGGAACCAGAGGCCGCGGTTTTCCGCCCAGACCAGCTGTGAATACGGCTGCCAGTCCCCCACGCGGGTCACGGCACGGCGCTCGGGCAGGCCGCCGATCCGCTCGGTCAGGCTGATTTCGCCGCCGAAGGCGATGGCGCCTTCAAGCCCGGCCTCGATCGGATTCCAGCGGTCCCAGCCGGGCAGGTCCGCGAGCAGGGCCCAGATCTGGTCAGGGGTGGCGCGCACGCCGATGCGGCGTTCGATACGGGCGATGTCCATGGCCCCGATCTGCCACGGCTTTTGGACCGGGAAAAGGCCCCCGCCGTCAGCGGTTGCCCTCGGGCCCGGGCTGCGAGGCGGGCGGGGTCTCCGGCGAGGGAGTCTCGTCGCGGTCCGGCAGATCCGGCGGGCCGGCGCGAAGCCGTGGATTGAGGAAACACAGGGCCGTCGCCGCGGCCAGCAGCACCGCATTGGCGATGAAGGGGGCGGGTTCGGCCAGTTCGTACAGGGCGACGCCGAGCACCGGCGGCCCGAGGAAACTGAGCCCGGCCAGAGACATCATCAGGCCGGCGATGGCCCCCTGCTCGTGCGGTCCGACGGACAGGGAGGAGCCCGCGGTGAACCCCGGCCGGGCGAAGCCCACGCCCATCGACACGACCGCATAGCCGACCACCACGCCATAGTAGCCGGGCGAGGCGATGCTCATCAGATTGCCGACCAGGGCGAGGGCCGCGCCCCAGCGCATCAGGGCGGCGGGCTGCAGCTTCAGCAAGGGGATCAGCCCCCACTGGGCCATCAGGGTTGCGGCCGCCCCGGCCAGCATGGCGATGCCGATGAAGGGCTGCGCCTCGCGCACGGCGATGCCCGAAGCCGACAACTCATCGATGATGTGGAAACCCAGGACGGAGATATTGGCCGCCTGCGCCCCGGTGACGAACAGGCCATACAGCAGATAGCCGCTAACCCTCGGGTCCCTCCACAGGCCCTTGCCGGCGTCGCCCTGGCGCCCGCTGGCCGAGGGGGTTCGCACCACCTCGCCGCTGGGCAGTTTGCGCCAGACGACGACCAGCACCACGGCGCCGAACAGGGCGAAGGCGTACATCGGCCCGGCGAGACCGATCAGGGGCAGGACGAAGAAGGGCGCCAGCGCGGGGCCGATCACGGTGCCCAGCCCCTGGGCCGAAGCCAGAAGCGACATCGCTTGGGTGCGCTGTTCGGGCGTGGTCCGGTCGGCGACATAGGCCTGGGACGCGATCGGCGCAGCCGAGCCAAAGACGCCGTAGACGGTCCGCGCCACCGCCATCAGGACGAAGGCCAGGCCGGCGCCGAGCCACTGCTCCAGCCCCGAGGTCGCGGCCAGGCCGAAGCCGCTCATGGACAGGACGAAACCGCCCAGGCCGATCAGGATGACCCGCTTGCGGCCCAGCCGGTCCGACAGGCGGGCCCAGAACGGCGAGGCGATCGTCCACATCAGGGCCGAGATGGCGAAGGCGCCGGCGACGAGCGTGTCGGACAGCCGGAACTCGCGGCCAATGGCCGGCAGCACCGACTGCAGCGCCATGTTTCCGGCCGCCGCGATCAGGCTGACGGAGAACAGGATGGCGAAGGCGGGCGATCGCAGATTCACGGGCTGACCCTAGGCGGCCGGAGGCCCTTGCGGAAGCGGGCTTCCTCCGCAACGGTTGCATCTCCGCCATCGGGACGACGCCATGACCCTTCGCCGCCTGTTCGCCGCCTCCGCGCTTGCGCTCGCCCTGTCCGCCGGCGTGGTTCACGCCCAGATCCCGCTGGCGCGGGTCGAGGCCGCGGTCGAGGCCGGCGCCGCCCGCGTCGTCGCCTGGCGACGCGACCTCCACGCCAACCCCGAGCTCGGCTTCGCGGAAACCCGCACCGCGGCCGTGGTCGCGGAGCACCTGCGGGCGCTGGGAATGGAGGTCCGCACCGGGGTAGGCAAGACCGGCGTCGTCGGCGTCCTGCGCGGCGGCCGACCCGGGGCCACGGTGGCGCTGAGGGCCGACATGGACGCCCTGCCGGTGCAGGAGGCCACCGGCCTGCCTTTCGCCTCGACCGCGACGGGGACCTATATGGGCAATACGGTGCCGGTGGCCCACGCCTGCGGCCATGACGCCCATGTCGCCATGCTGATGGGCGCCGCCGAGGTGCTGGCCGGCATGAAGGCCGACATCGCCGGAACCATCGTCTTCATCTTCCAGCCGGCGGAGGAGGGCGCGCCGCCCGGAGAGCCGCTCGGCGGGGCCGCCCTGATGATCCAGGACGGCGCCTTGGCCGATCCGCGCCCGGACGCCATCTTCGGCCTGCATGTCGTGCCCGGCCGACCCGGGACCGTCTTCTACCGGCCGCAGGGCTTCATGGCCGCCTCCGACCGCATCGACATCGTCCTGCACGGCCGCCAGACCCACGGCGCCTGGCCGTGGAAGGGCGTCGACGTCATCGCCGCCTCCGCCGATATCGTGCAGACGATCAACACCCTGACCGCCCGGACCATCGACCCGACCACGACGCCGACGGTCTTCACCATCGCCACCCTCGACGCCGGCGTCCGCTACAATATCATTCCCGACCGGGCGACCCTGTCCGGGACCCTGCGCACCTTCGACATCGCCCAGCGCGACGACCTCATCCGCCGCGCCGGGATCGCCATCGACAATGTCGCCGAGACGTATGGCGCCACGGCCGAATTCTCGGTGCGCCAGAATGCGGCGCTGGTGTTCAACGACGAGGCGCTGTCGGCCTGGCTGGCCCCGGTCCTGACCGAGGCGGCGGGCGCGGGCAACGTCAACGCCGGTTCCCCACCGACCACGGTGGCCGAGGACTTCAGCTATCTGTCGCAGGAGGTGCCGGGCGTCTTCTACCATCTGGGCGGCACCGCCGAGGGCGTGGATCCCGCCACGGCGCCGCCGAACCATTCGCCCGGCTTCGACGTCAATGAGGCGGTGCTGCCGCTGGGGGTTCGCACCCATGTGCTGAGCGCGATCCGGTTCCTGGAGCGGGAATAGCCATGGCCGACGACAACGAGCTGGACCGGCTGAAGGCGCGGCGCGTCACCGCCCTCTATCGCCTCGACCTGATCGGCAAGGGGGCACAGCTCACCTATGACGACGGCACGGCGGTCGACATGAAGTCCGAGCAGGCGCGGCTGGAAGAGATGGTCGCGGAACTGGACCGTCGCATCGCCCGGGCGGAGGCGACGACGCACTGAGGGCGGGCCTGCCTTCCCAACCTTGTCATCCCGGACGAGCGCGGCGAGATCCGGGACGCTGTCCGCCTCCCTGTGCGAACCCCCGGAAATCGCCTCCGATTATCCGGGGGACACGTGGCCATGGCCCGGCCTGACCCGGCTCCCGGATAGCTGCTGACGCAGCTTCCGGGAGGATGAGATCATGCACGCCTGCGTCCCGGCTCCGCTGCGCTTCGGCCGGGATGACAAGGGACCGCTCTACAGCCGCTCGAAAAACGTCCCGATCACCGCCCGGTAAACCTCCGCCAGCGCCTCGATCTCGGCCACGGGCGCGCGCTCGTCGATCTGGTGCATGGTCTGACCGACGAGGCCCAGCTCCAGCACCGGACACATGGCGCGGATGAAGCGGGCGTCCGAGGTGCCGCCGGTGGTCGAGGCCTCCGGGCGGCGGCCGACAGCGGCCTCGACCGCGTCCTGAACGCCGATGACGAAGGGGCCGGGCAGGGTCAGGAAGGCGTCGCCCGAGTGCAGATGCTCAAGCTCGATCCGCAGCCCGCTCTCGGCCTGGGCCTTGCCGGCCTCTGCATTGAGCCAGGCCATCAGGCTGTCGCCGGTGTGGTTGGGGTTGAACCGGATGTTCAGCCGCCCCCGCGCCTCGGCCGGGATCAGATTGGTCGCCGTATTGCCGACGTCGAGCGTGGTCAGTTCGAGGTTGGAGGGCTGGAAGGCCTCATAGCCATCGTCCAGCCGGTGTTCGGCCAGTCGCGCCGCCAGCCGTGCCAGAACCGGGACCGGATTGGCCGCCCGGTCGGGATAGGCGACGTGACCCTGTTTGCCGTGGACGGTGATCCAGGTGTTGAGCGAGCCACGCCGGCCGATCTTGATCATGTCGCCGAGCGCCTGCTGCGACGACGGCTCGCCGACGACGCAGGCGTCGATCACCTCGCCCTCGGCCATCAGGGCCTCGACGACGCGCCTGGTGCCGTGCAGGGCGGGACCTTCCTCGTCGCCGGTGATGAGGAAGGACAGGGAGCCGGGAACTTCGCCCTCGACCAGCACCCGCGAGACCGCCGCCACCCAGGCCGCGATCCCGCCCTTCATGTCGACCGCACCACGGCCGTAGAGGACGCCGTCCTTCACCTCCGCCTCGAACGGTCCCGACGACCACGCCTGCTCGGATCCCGTCGGCACCACATCGGTGTGGCCGGCGAAACAGAGGTTCGGCCCCGCCGTCCCGCGGCGGGCGTAGAGGTTCTCGATGTCCTCGAACCTCATCCGACGGCAGTGGAAGCCCAGCCCGGTCAGGACACGCTCAAGCACATCCATCGCCCCCGCGTCGGCGGGCGTGACCGACGGCCTGCGGATCAGGTCGCGGGTCAGGGCGACAGGATCGATAACGGGAGTTGATGCGACGCTCATGAGGCTGTGCTTTAGGGACTTCGCGCAGCCACGAGAAGGCCTGACCGTCATGCCGAAGATCGACATCGAGACCGCCCCCACCGTGAACGGGACCACCTATCCCGATCCGCATGCCGAACCCTGCAAGCCGCGCCGCCGCTGGCGGCTGGGCGACGCCGTCGGCCTCGACCAATTCGGCGTCAATCTTCTGCGCCTGCCCGCCGGAGCCTGGTCCAGCCAGCGCCACTGGCATCAGGGCGAGGACGAGTTCATCTGGGTCGTTTCGGGCGAGGTGGTGCTGGTCGAGGATGACGGCGAGACCGTCCTGCGCGCCGGCGACTGCGCCGGCTTCAAGGCCGGCGTCCCCAATGGGCACAAGATCGAGAACCGTTCCGGCGCCGAGGCGGTTCTGCTCGAGGTGGGGACCCGCACGCCGAACGGCGACTCGGGCGACTATCCCGACATCGACATGGTGTTTCGCGGCGACGGCTATTTCCACCGCGACGGAACCCCTTATCCGAAAGCCGACCGCCGCACGTGACCGAGACGATCGAGACCACCGAACCGGTCCAGCCCCCGCCGCCGCCCGAAGTCCCCGCCAGCCCCTGGGCCATCCGCGACTTCCGCCTGCTGTGGGTCGGGCGGGTGGCGGCGGTGCTGGGCATCCAGATCCAGTCCTCGGCCCTGTTGTGGCAGGTCTATGAGATCGCCCGGCGGGATCACCCGATCGAAGAGGCGAGCCTGTATCTGGGCCTGGTCGGCCTGTGCCAGTTCCTGCCGCTGCTGGCCCTGACCCTGCCCGCCGGAGCCCTGGCCGACCGCCGCGACCGCAAGAACACGGTGACCCTGTCGATCATCGTCGAGGCGGGCTGCGCCGTCGCCTTCCTGCTGATGGCGCTGCACGGGAACCCGCCGCTGTGGGGTCTGCTGGCCGTCGCCGCCGTGTTCGGCGCCGCCCGGGCCTTTCTCGCCCCCGCCAGCCAGGCCTTCCTGCCCATGGTGGTCGGGCGCCGCGCCCTGCCGCCGGCGATCGCGGCCCAGTCGATCGCCTTCCAGACCGGCGCCATCGCGGGTCCCGCACTGGGCGGCGTCATCGTCGGCTTCTCCATACCCCTGGCCTACGCCTCGGCCCTCGCCCTGTTCGCGGTGGCCATCGGCGGCCTGCTGCTGATCCGCACCAGTGGAAAGCCGGCGCCCTCGCCGACGCGGATATCGGCCGTGGACCAGGTCAAGGAGGGGCTGGCCTATGTCTGGAACACCAAGATCGTGCTGGGCGCCATTTCTCTGGACCTGATCGTGGTGCTGCTGGCCGGGGTCGCCCTGCTGACGCCGATCTTCGCGCGCGACATCCTGCATGTCGGCGCCGTCGGCTTCGGCCTGCTGCGCGCCTCGTTCGGCGCGGGCGCCCTGCTGGTGGCCCTCTATCTCAGCCGATTCCCGATCGTGAAGCACGGCGGGCGGTGGATGTTCGCCGCCGTGGCGGTGTTCGGGATCTGCACCCTGACATTCGGCCTTTCGAAGAGCGTCTGGCTGTCGGGCGCGGTGCTCTTTCTGGGCGGGGCCGCCGACATGATCAGCGTCAACATTCGACAGACCCTGATCCAGCTGGCCACGCCCGATCACATGCGGGGGCGGGTCAGCTCGGTCTCCATGCTGTTCATCGGCGCTTCGAACGAACTGGGGGAGGCCTATTCCGGCGTGGCCGTGCGCTTCCTGGGACCGATCGGGGCGGCCGTGTTCGGCGGGATCGGCGCATTGACGGCGACCGGCCTGTGGGCGCGGTGGTTCCCGGATCTCCGGAAGGCGGATCGGCTGGAGTGAGTGGTTAGTGGCCAGTGGTTAGTGGCTGGCCAGCACCAGTGCGACAGCGCCGTCAGCGCCGCCCATCCGCAGCCAGTGGAGCGGCGATCACTAGCCACTAGCCACTAGCCACTAACCGCTCGCCTTCACCCCCACGGCCGGAAATGTTTCGACAGCTTCAGCCCCTGCCGCTGGTAGTGGCTGCCGCCCTCGCCATACAGCCGCGTCGGCCGCTCCGTCAGCGGCTCATAGACCAGCCGGGCGACGATCTGGCCGTGCTCCAGCAGGAAGGGCGTGTCGTGGGTGCGGACCTCGAGCACGCCCTTGGACCCCGCGCCGTGCGCCTCGTCCGTGCCGAAGCCGGGGTCGAAGAAGCCGGCGTAGTGGACGCGGAACTCGCCGACCGAGGGATCGATCGGGGTCATCTCGGCGGCCTGGTCGACCGGGATCTCGACGTCGTCCGAGGAGGCGAGGATGTAGAACTCGCCCGGATCGAGAAGAAGCTCGCCGCGGCGCAGGGTCAACGGCTCCCAGAAATCCTTCGGATCGTGGCCGTCGATGTTGTCCAGGTCGATCACGCCCGCATGACGGCGACCGCGGAAGCCGACAACGGCCCCGTCGCCGCCCTGCAGTTCCACACCGACGCTGCGGGTCTCGAGCTTCGGCGGTTCGCCCGCCTTCAGACGCAGCTGGTTCAGCCGCGTGCCGGGGCGGACCAGGATGGGGAAGGTCTGGGGGGAAATCTCCAGATAGAGCGCGCCCTCATAGCCCTCGGCGACGTCGTCGAATGACGCGCCGCGGTCGGTGAGCAGGCGGACGAAGACGTCGACCCGGCCGGTGGAGCTCTTGGGATTGGCGCGGGCGATCAGGCCCCTGGGCAGGCTGAGGCGCTCCTGGAGGCGGGCGATGTAGACGCAGCCCCGCTCCAGCACGACGCCGCCCGACAGGTCGACGGCATGCATGGAGACATCGGCGATCCGGTCCTCGACCGTGCGTTTGCCGGGCAGGAAGGAGGCGCGCACGCGCCAGGCCTGGTCGGACAGGCGCAGGTCCAGACTGGCCGGCTGCACCTGATCGGCGTCGAAGGGGGTGTCCGAGGCGATCGCGCCGCCCGCGATCAGGGCCTCGATGGACTGGCACGGCAGGATGCCCGGAGAAGTGTGTTCGTAGGACTGCATCCGCCCGGCTTACACGATTTTTGATCGTGTCTCCCCTGTCGCGAAGGCCACGCCTGCGCTTGACGCGCGTCCCCGTTCCGCGACCATGGCGGGATGCATGACATGCGCGCCTATGAAGCAGAGACGGACGGGATCGTGGTCCGCGTCCAGCCCAGCTACCTGGCCGGCCAGTCCGACCCGGCGGGCGGCCGCTGGGTCTGGGCCTATCAGGTCGAGATCATCAATCTGACCGGGGTCACGGTTCAGCTGATGGCTCGGCGGTGGGTCATCACCGATGCGCTGGGCCATGTCGAGGAGGTGCGCGGCCCCGGCGTGATCGGCGAACAGCCGACCATCCAGCCCGGTGAAAGCTATTCCTACGCCTCCGGCTGCCCGCTCGGCACGGCGTCGGGCTCGATGGTGGGGGGCTATTCGATGACCGACGCCACCGGCCGCACCTTCGAGGCGGCCATTCCGGCCTTCAGCCTCGACGTGCCCGGCGAGCGGCGGGTGCTGAACTAGGATGCGGGGGCGGGGTGAGGGGCTGCGTCAACCCGGAAAAGCGCAGCCCCGCCCCGAGGCTCACGGTTCCGGGGGGCGGGACCGTGAGGCGGACGGCGGCCCCTCTAGGAGCCGTTCGTGACAGCCATATGGCTGAAAGGGGTCAGATGTAGCGCCGCAGCGAGCGGGCCAGGTCGGTCGCGCCGCGCTTGACCTGCGGCTGGTAGGCGACGCGGGCGTGCTCGACGCAGTAGACGCCTTCCGACGAGCGGCGGCCGCAGAAGCTGAACTCGTTCGAGGACGGGTCGCCGATCGGCCATTTGCACATATGGGCGCCGAGGGTCATCACCGTGGCCGTGCCGGGCAGATCGGGCATGGGGGCCGGAACGGACGGCGCGGCGACGGCGCGCGGCTGGACGGCCTCGATGCGGCGCGGGGCCGACGGCGCCTGGGTCGGCTGGGCCGGACGCGGACGCGAGGGGCGGAAGGTGGCGCGGGCAGGCTGGGACGGGGCCGCACGGCCCGACAGGCCGAGGCGGTGGACCTTGCCGATGACGGCGTTGCGGGTCACGCCGCCGCCCAGCTGTTTGGCGATCTGGCTGGCGGACTGACCTTCCAGCCAGAGCTTCTTCAGCGCGCCGACGCGGTCTTCTGTCCAGCCTGCGGTCATAGCCAACCCTCCGGGTCTCGGGATTCAATATATGGGGTCCAGACCTCCCTCCGGGGGCCTCGACCTACCACTAATCGTAAACGAGGCCCTAACAGACGCAAGATGTGCGAATCACTCCGTCCACAGGAACCAGATGTAGGGATGGTTAACGGCGGCGGCGGCGACGCCGAGTGGCGAGTGGCGAGTGGCTAGTGGCTAGTGGCTAGTCGCTGTCCGCCGCCTGCGGAGCCTTGGGGCCTCCGCCACCCTTCCGCCGGCGAGGAAAGCAGAATGCGCACCCTGGCCGCTAGCCACTAGCCACTAGCCACTAACTCGCCCCTCGCCACTCGCCACTCGCCACTTGCATCCCGCCGCCCCCGCCCGCATCTGGCTCCCATGACCGACACCGCCGCCACCACCCCCCAGCCGCGCAGCTACAACGGCGTCAACTGGATCGGCGTCCGGACCCTGTATCTGCGGGAGGTGCGGCGGTTCTGGAAGGTCGGGGCGCAGACCGTGGCCGGTCCGGTGGTGACGACGCTGCTCTACATGCTGGTCTTCGTGGTCGCCCTTCAGGGGGCCCGGCCGCCGCTGCACGGCACGCCCTTCCCCGAGTTCGTCGCCCCCGGCCTGATCATGATGGCCATGCTCAACAACGCCTTCGCCAATGCGTCATCGAGCCTGATCCAGGCCAAGGTGATGAACACGGCGACCGACTTCCTGACGCCGCCGCTCAGCCCGCTTGAGCTGACCATCGGCTTTTCCCTGGGCGCCGCGACCCGCGGCCTGGTGGTCGGCGTCGTGACCGCGATCTGCGTCCTGCCCTTCGCCCGGCTGGAGGTCGCCAACCTCGGCCTGATCCTGTGGTTCGGCCTGGTGGCCTGCCTGATCATGGGCATGCTGGGCGTTTTCGCCGGCCTGTGGGCCCAGAAATTCGATCAGCTCGCCGCCGTGCAGAATTTCGTCATCATGCCGATGACCTTCCTCAGCGGGACCTTCTACCTGGTCGAGAACCTGCCCGAGCCGTTCTCGACGATCAGCCATTTCAACCCGTTCTTCTATCTGATCGACGGGTTCCGGGCGGGCTTCGTCGGCAACGCCGAAGGCGACCTGCTGATCGGCGTCGTCATGAGCGGCCTGCTCGTCCTGGTGATGGCCTGGGCCTGCTGGGCGGTGTTCCGCTCCGGCTGGCGGTTGAAGACCTAGCGGTTCCCGCGTCCGCGATCGTCAGGATCGACAGCCCCGCCGGGGCCTGCGTTGTTGGCGACGTCGCCCTCGACCGAGTTGTCGCCCTCGATTTCGTCCAGCCCCTCGCGGCGGTCCAGGCCGGGCGACTGGCCGATGCCGGGATTGCGCTCGAGATCATCGGGGCCGGTGACGGGCTGATCCTGCGGGGCGGGATGGTTGGACATGGCGAGCTCCTTTCCTGCCCCATCAACCAAAGGGACCGCGGCGCGGTTCCCGGCGGGCCCGGGTGACGGCGTTTTAAGGTGCGCCCGCCGCCGCGCCGGGCTAGCGATGTCCCCTCGTCTTCAAGGGGGTTCCATGCTGTTCCGTAGTCTCGCCGCCCGGGGCGTCGTCGCCGCCGCCGCGGCCCTGCTCGCGCTCGCCACGCCGGTCGCCGCGCAGGATCTCGACCTGCGCGCCCAGGTCGCCGCTTTCGTCCAGCCCACCAATGCGGCGCGGACGGACGTGGTCGTCGCCCAGCTGCGCGCCGCGGGTTTCGAGCCCACGGTCGAGACCTTCACCGGCGGCAATCGCCAGACCGGCGAGGTGGAGGGCCGCAATGTCGTGGTCACTCTCGGGGACGGCCCGCGCGAAATCCTGCTGACCGCCCACTATGACGCGGTGACGCTGCGCGACGGGACGATGTCGCACGGCGTGGTCGACAACGCCGCCTCCGTGGTCGGGGTGATCGAGGCCGCCAAGGTCCTGCGCGGCAGGACGCTGAACCACCGGATACGCATCATCCTGTTCGACCAGGAGGAACTGGGCCTGATCGGCGCGCGCAAATGGATCGAGGCGCACGGCCTCACAAACGTCGCCGCCGTCGTGAACTCGGATGTGGCCGGCTATGGCGACACCATGATGTACGGCCAGAACAACGGCCCGCAGTCCGCCTTCGTCACCCGCGCCGTCCAGGCCGTCTGTTCGGAGCGGGCGCTGCAGTGCGTCGGCTTCCCGGAGTACCCGCCGTCCGACGACCGCGCCTTCTCCGCTGCGGGCGCGCCGGTAGTGTCCCTGGGCTTCCAGGACGAGGTCGGCGCCCACCAGATGTGGCTGGCCTTCAACGGCGGCCAGAGCAACGGCCTGGCCCAGGGTTTCGTCCCGCAGGTGTTCCGCCTGATCCACTCCAGCGAGGACACGATGGAGCACGTCGATCCGGCGACCGTCGCCCTCGCCGGCGCCACCTATGCGGCGGTGGTGGAGCGGCTGGACGCGCAACTGGCCGGTGTTGACTAACCCCGCCCCCCGTCCGACAAGACCTGACCCTTTTTCCAGGCGGTCCCGACGCTCTCCGGCGCCGGGGCCGTCTCGCTTTTGGAGGCTCGTCCCGTGTCCACTGACCATCTGATGGGTGTCTACAACCGCGCGCCGCTTGAGGTGGACCGGGGTCAGGGCGCGCGTCTGTGGGCCGCGGACGGGACCGAATACCTCGACTGCGTCATGGGCATCTCCACCAACGCCCTCGGCCACGCCAATCCGATCCTGGTGCAGGCCGTCAAGGATCAGGCGGAAAAGCTGTGGCACGTCTCCAACATCTTCAAGATCCCGGGGCAGGAGGCGCTCGCCGACGCCCTGTGCGAAAAGTCGTTCGCCGACGTCGTCTTCTTCACCAACTCGGGCACTGAAGCGGTCGAATGCGCGCTCAAGACGGCGCGGCGCTATCATTTCGTCAACGACCAGCCCGAGCGGATCGACATCTACGGCTTCGACGGCTCTTTCCACGGCCGCACCTACGGGGCCATCAACGCCGCGGCCAACCCCAGCTACACCAACGGCTTCGGCCCGCCGATGGAGGGCTTCCACCAGCTGATCTGGGGCGACCGCGCGGCGCTTGAGGCGGCCTTCCGCAATCCGACGACGGCCGCCGTCATCCTCGAACCGGTGCAGGGCGAGGGCGGTTGCCGCGTCACCCCCGACGAGGACCTGCGCTGGATGCGTCAGATGGCCGACGAGAACGGCGTCCTGATCATCTTCGACGAGGTCCAGTGCGGCATGGGCCGGACCGGCAAGCTGTGGGCCCATGA
>Ga0164290_1001330_pt1 | contig 39846 bp, 30 predicted proteins | sample Micstemetagenome_FD_108782 | JGI IMG/M metagenome (GOLD analysis project Ga0164290, IMG submission 108782) | Contaminated culture microbial community from soil near Moab, Utah, USA - Microcoleus steenstrupii SON62 (Illumina Assembly) | ecosystem: Environmental > Terrestrial > Soil > Soil crust...
ACATCAGACATCAGACATCAGACATCAGACATCAGACATCAGACATCAGACATCAGACATCAGACATCAGACATCAGACATCAGACATCAGACATCAGACATCAGACATCAGACATCAGACATTATGAAACTTCGCCGCTGGTTAACAATTATTGCTCTTATCTATGCTGTGATTGGCATTCTCTTTTATTCTTTTCAGCAGAAAATATTATTCCAGCCTGTTGTAGTGGCGCAGGACAGTAGCTATAGCTTTGATCAGCCTTTTGAAGAAGTATGGATTCCTATTGATGCATCTGCCAAAATACATATGGTTCATTTCACAGTACCAGACAGCCTTCGCAAAGGATTGGTTTTATATTTCCATGGCAACAGAGGTAATATAAGAAGGTATCGCCGTTTTGTAGAACGCTTCACCAGCAATGGTTATGCTGTATGGATGCCCGATTATCCCGGCTTCGGTAAATCAACCGGTAAATTAACAGAAACAGCAATGTATGAACTGGCTTTACAGGTATATAAAAGAGCCCGACAGTTTTATAAACCCAATGATATTATTATTTATGGCAAGTCGATGGGTACGGGCGTAGCCACACAACTGGCATCGGTAAGAGATTGTAAGAGACTGATACTTGAAACCCCATATAACAGCATGCGTTCATTAGTGGGTATGTATTTATGGATGTACCCGTTAAAATCGATCCTGAAATACCAGTTCCCATCGAATGAATACATGCAAAAAGTAACGGCCCCTGTAAGCATTTTTCATGGAACAGATGATGCGGTCATTCCTTACAGTAATGCCAGTAAACTAAAAAAAGTACTGAAACCGGGAGATGAATTTATTACAATTGAAAACGGCACTCACCGAAACCTCAATAGTTTTGGACTGATGCAGCGCAAACTGGATAGTTTGTTGGCGGCAGACGATATACCATAGACCATGGACTATGGTCTATGATCTGCTTACTGCTCTCTTAATTGCACCGATGTCTTACCAACGATGAGTTCATGTTTAACGCCTACTTTCAATGGGTAGTTCTCACGTGTATGGCTCACCGGAAAATCGAAACAGACCGGGTAGGTATATTTTCGCACACGTTCATGAATGATTTCTGTAACACTTGCCCCAAAAGGAATAACGGTATCTTTTATTTCTGTAAATCCGCCAATGATGAGTCCGGCCAGTTGTGCCAGCATACCACTTCTTTCTAATTGAATCAGCATGCGGTCTATATTGTAAACATATTCGCCCACATCTTCGAGGAACAAAATTTTTCCCTTGGTATGATACGATGATGTACTGCCAATCATATGTGCCACCAACGACAGGTTACCTCCAATTAACTCACCTGTTGTTTTACCGGGCTGATTAAATGGATGTGCCTGTGCTTTATACGAAAGCTTATTTCCTTTTAAAGCTTTGCGGAGTGTTTGAATGTATTCATTTTCAAATTCTCCATCATTAAAAGCCGCGGCCATGGGCGAATGAAGTGAGGCTGTATTTAATTGTGTATAGAGATGTGCATGCAGCAGTGTAATATCACTGTATCCGATGATCCATTTGGGTGATTTCCTGAATTTTGTAAAATCGAGTGTTTCAATGATTCTGCTCATACCATAACCACCCCTTCCACAAAGAATGGCTTTTACGGAAGGATCGTCGAGCATCAACTGTAAATCGGCCCTTCTTTCTTCATCGGTACCCGAGAAATAGTGAAACTGGTTACCCAATGTTTTCCCGATTTTCACCTGATAACCCCATTCCTGAACAACCCTGATACAGGTTTCAGCTTTTTCGGCCGGCATATAACCTGCAGGACAAATAATTCCAATAGTATCTCCTTTCCGGAGATAGGGAGCTGTCTTGATCATGTGGCAATTTAACATATTTGCATCATCAGACGGGTTAAGCGGGCAGCTTCCGGTGCTAATCTGTATTTTTGCAGACCTAAATCAAAGGATCAGTAAAGAAGCGGATTTATGCAGCAACCGAAAAGATACCTCATTACAGCAGCCCTCCCCTATGCAAACGGGCAAAAACATATTGGTCACCTGGCAGGTGCTTATTTGCCTGCCGATATTTATGTACGTTATTTAAAAGCGCAAAAGAGAGATGTGGTTTTTGTGTGTGGTAGTGATGAACATGGAACGGCCATTCCCATCCAGGCTACTAAAGAGGGTACAACGGCAAGAGCCATTATCGACAAATACCATCCTTTAATGGAGCAAAACTTTAAGGACCTGGGTATTGCTTTCGATATTTACCACCGTACCAGCGATCCACTGCACCATGAAACGGCTCAGGAGTTTTTTACCAAACTTAACAACAATGGCGATTTAGAGATCAAGGAATCGGAACAGTACTATGATGAAGAAGCCAATGCTTTTCTCGCCGACCGCTATATCAAAGGAACCTGCCCCAACTGCAATTTCGATAGTGCCTATGGCGATCAGTGCGAACGCTGTGGTAAAAGCCTGAGTCCGGATGAATTGATTAACCCGGTCAGTACACTCAGTGGTAAACCACCTGTAAAAAAATTAACTAAGCACTGGTACCTGCCACTCGACAGACATGAAGCTTTTTTAAGAGAATGGATATTGAATGACCATGCCAGCGATTGGCGAGCAAATGTGCTGGGTCAGTGCAAAAGCTGGATTGACGGTGGTTTGCAGCCCCGTGCCGTTACACGCGATCTTGACTGGGGTGTAAAAGTACCACTGGCAGATGCAGCAGGTAAAGTTTTGTATGTGTGGTTTGATGCACCTATCGGTTATATCAGCGCCACCAAACAATGGTCCATCAATACCGGAAAAGACTGGAAACCCTATTGGGAAGATAAAGACACCAAACTGGTACATTTTATTGGGAAGGACAATATTGTATTTCATTGTATCATCTTCCCCGTGATGCTGAAACTGCATGGTAATATTCTGCCCGACAATGTTCCCTCCAATGAATTCATGAACCTCGAGGGTGATAAAATGAGTACCAGCCGCAACTGGAAACTCGATATGCAGGATTATATCAACGACTTTATCAACAAAGAAAATGGCGGTAGCCAGATGGCTGATGTGCTGCGTTATTATTTAACACAGATAGCTCCTGAAACCAAAGACAGTGAGTTCATGTGGAAAGGCTTCCAGGATGCAAATAATAGTGAACTGGTAAGCATTTTCGGCAATTTTGTGAACCGCACATTTGTACTGATGCACAAATTATGTGGCGGTAAAGTACCTCCATTTCACCAGAATATTGCCGATGAACTGGACCAGTCTACCATAAACGATATAAAAAATACAGCACAAAAAGTAACAGGTCTTTTAGAAGAATATAAATTCAGGGAAGCTTTGTTTGAAGTGATTAACCTGGCCAGAACAGGTAATCAGTACATGCAGAAAAAAGAACCCTGGATCGTGGCCAAAAGCCTGGCAGAGAATCCTGGGGCACAAAAAAGTATTGACAATTGTTTGCATACCTGCTTACAACTAACAGCCAACTTAGCCATACTCATCCATCCTTTTCTTCCTTTCACGGCAAAGAAAATGTGCCATATGATGAAAGTAGTCGACAAAATACTGGATTGGGAGAATGCAGGAAGCATGAAATTATTAAGCGTAGGGTATACCCTCCGCCCACCAGAATTATTATTCAGGAAAATTGAAGATGCAGAAATTATGGAACAGGTAGAGAAATTAAATGCGGCAAGTGTGAAGAAAGAGAATAGTGAGCAGTCAGCAGTGAGTAGTGAGACAAAAGCGATTAGCGTGAAGCCCGAGATTGTGTTTGATGATTTTGCAAAGATCGATTTAAAAGTAGGAACTATTGTTTCGGCAGAAAAAGTTGAGAAAGCTGATAAGCTGTTGAAACTACAGGTAGACCTTGGTTTTGAAACACGCACCATCGTTTCGGGTATTGCACTTCATTTTACACCCGAAGCTATTGTAGGAAAACAGGTAACAGTGGTTACGAATCTGGCGCCTCGTAAAATGAGGGGTATTGAAAGTAATGGAATGATATTAATGGCAGAAGATGCCAATGGTAAACTGCACTTTATCAATCCGGAAGAAAAAATAAATCCGGGTAGTGGCGTGAGTTAATCATCAATGAAAGAGGGCCAATCTAAATGATTGGCCCTCTTTTTAACTAGCTATAACTGGCACATTCTTTCAACTCTCTTTCTGAATAAGCCAGGTTGTATTGTTTCAATACATCATCAGGTACGCCGTTCCATTTGTTGGGAACATTACCACGATAATCGACATCTTTTACGCCTATTTCTGAAGTATAAAAGCCTGTAAGGGTTAGATCGCGCATCAGGTTAAAGAACGCAACACCCTGTGCCATTTCCGGCTTTGCTTTTTCAGGATATGCAATCTGGTCAACCAGTTGTATCCGCTGCTGTTCGGAACAGTCTACAAAAGACTTTTCAAATTGCTTGAAGCATTGCATATCCAGCCAGCGTAAACCACCGCGCATAGGTGTCTGGTGTGATGGCATATCTTTTACAATAAATTCAAGAAACTCAGGCACTTTCGCATCACTGGCACTGCCACTGACTGCATCTTTGGGTACAATGATATCTGCCAGAATGGTTATGGTTTTCATTTCATGTGGTGTAAAGAATATGGCTTCCTTACTGAGTTTTTCCAGGTAGGCTTTTTCTTCCGCCATCCTGTCTTCCACATTAACACCGGCAATCGTATCAGTGCTTGCTTTTTTGTCTGCAGGTTTACAGGCATCTACCAATACACCGGTTGCTACCGTACCAACGACCAGTGCTTTTATGGATTTTCTTCTGTCCATGGTATTATGTTTTGTCCCGTCTGAGACGGGATTGGGTTTACAGATTTTGTTTTTTCAACTCATCAATGATATACTCCGATGCACGCATAGAAAGTGCCAGGATAGTCCAGGTGATATTTTTATCGGCCTGTGATGTAAACTGACTACCATCTACACAGAAAAGGGTTTTACAATCATGTGCCTGACTCCACTTGTTGAGTGCCGATGTTTTTTTGTCGTTACCCATTCTCGCAGTTCCTGCTTCATGAATGATATTACCCGGGTTGGCGAGTCCATAATTATTGGAAGCATCATCATCTCCACCCCAGGTAATAATGGCACCCATTTCGTGCATAATTTCCTTGAAGGTTTCTTTCATATGCTTGGCCTGCTTGATCTCATAGTCTGAATGTGTAGTATGAAATCGTAAAACCGGAATACCATATTTATCTACCACTTTCGGATCAATCTCGCAATAGTTATCAATTCGGGGAACAGCTTCACCTCTACCCGCCATTCCTACTCCGGCACCATAGAAATAACGTACATCTTCTTTTAATGATGCACCATAACCACCTGCTTCTTTTTTCACACCGTTTACTGCATACTTACCATTCATACCCTGCATACCGAAACCAAAACCATAAGCAGGTTGTCCCATACCACCCCAGTACTCAATATGGTAGCCGCGTGGAAAATCTAGTTTTTTATTGTCGAGCCACCATGGTGTATACACATGCATTCCTCCCACACCATCCTCATTGTAACGTTTACGTCCAAAGAGTTCGGGCAGTACACCACCCAATGCAGCACCTGTAGAATCGTGCAGGTATTTACCCACCACATTACTGCTATTGGCCAGTCCATTCGGGTGACGCTGTGATTTTGAGTTCAGTAATAATCGTGCTGTTTCACAGGCACTGGCTGCCAGTATTACCACGCGGCCAGTCACCTGGTATTCCATCATATCAGTCTTGTCAACATAAGATATACCCTTTGCCAGACCTTCCCGATCAGTAATCACTTCTCTGGCCATGGCCTGTGTAATTACATCTACATTACCTGTTCTAACAGCGGGTTGTACCAGTGCCGAGGATGATGAAAAGTCTGCAGCGGCTTTACAACTCCGGCCACACTGGGCACAATAAAAACATTCGCCACGTTCTTTATTGATCTGTTTAGTGAGAATCGATAATCGGGAAGGAATAACAGGTACACCAATACCTGTTGCTGCTTTCTTAATCATCAGCTCATGCAAACGTGGTTTGGGTGCCGGTAAAAAAATACCGTCAGGGTCATTGGGCAGACCTTCCACTGATCCGAAAACTCCCAACAACTTATCAATCTTATCGTAATAAGGTTTTACATCATCATAACTGATGGGCCAGTCATCTCCGAGTCCGTCAATACTTCTTCTTTTAAAATCTTTGGGACCAAAACGGAGCGATATTCTTCCCCAGTGATTGGTGCGTCCGCCAATCATACGGGCGCGCCACCAGTCCCATTTATCACTACCTTCTGCCATGGTATAAGGCTCCCCATCAATTTCCCATCCCCAGAAACAACCATCAAAATCGCCGAACGGGCGATATTTGGTGCTGGCTCCTCTGCGGGGAGAGTCCCATGGATTTTTAAGCTGAGAAGAATGTTTGGCTGGATCATAATCGGCACCTGCCTCAAGCAGACAAACTTTAAGTCCGGCATTGGCCAATACATAAGCGGCCATGCCACCACCTGCTCCCGAACCTACGATGACTGCATCGTATGCTTTGGGTTGTTTTTTAATCTGAAGATCTCCCATGTGGTAATTTGAAAATTTGGAAATGTGTTTATTCCGGAACGGGATGAAAATCTAATGCCCTGTTCTTTTAATTTCTGATTCGTTATTCTTTATTCATCATTCTTTATTCTTTCTCCTCCCCCCGTGCTACAAGTTCTTTTTTTATTTTTTTAAGATTGATGATATTACTGATAAAAAGGGGTACGAACACAAGTGGCAGTATAGTGGTGGTGGTACCAAATCCTTTGGTAAAACCGATATACAATGCTGAACCGACCATAACGATAAAACAGCCTGTTAAAATGCCGGTAACCAGTTTCATGGCCTTGTAATTTTTTTTAAGATTTTCGGTGCTCATTTCCGAAATGGGCTGCGTTTTCATGGGCGGGTATTTTGGTGAACCGAATATAGTTTTTTTAGCAGATATCAAATAGTTTGTAAAGCAAAGTTTTAGAGACTTTTTAAAATAAGCCGCCTCAAACTGGCCGGTATTTACAAGACACTGGTATACACAGTTAAACATCCTGCAATGCTTACCTGAAGCCCTTGCTATTTTTTTATCACTTCTGCTATTCCTTCTGCAATGGGCTGATTGGCTTTGAACACATACCCCATGAGTTGAGCAATGGTTTGTGCAAACTGTTTCTGGTAATATTGTGTATCGGTTTTGATCTCCCCTTTTGCAGGTGTATCCGGACCAATAACGGCAAACCATATTTCATCAGCTCCTTCAATATCGCTGCCGTGGCTGGTCCACTTGCTTTTGTCTTTATCGCCACGTCCATGATCGGTGGTGATGAACAATGTTGTTTTATTTTTATAGGCAGGTGTTGACTGAATATAGTTCCATATTTCGGCGATCCATTTATCCACCTGTTGGGCTGCATTCAGGTAGTATTTGTATTTCCACCCGTGTGCCCGCTCATCAGTTTCCCCATAAGCAATATACATGACCCTGGGTTGTTCTTTTTTCAGGTATTCCATGGCTGCATGGTGGGTGAATACATCAAAACATTCTTCCGGCCATTCTTTATGCGAGTCACGCAACAGCTTATTAATCATCAACTCATTGGCATTTGGTTTTGCACCACCACAGGTATCGTATGCGGCTACAACGGGAACACCGCTCCTCTCCTCATTTAATATGCGGTTAAATGCTTCCCATGCACCAAATGCACCCACTTTACCTTTGAGTGCCGGTTGCTGGTTAAAAAATTCTGTAATCGTGGTATTCGGATTGGGTGGATAATCGTTGGCATCAATCCTGTTGTCGGCATAACCTGATAAAATTTCATTGTAACCGGGGTATGAGAACCAGTATCGGTTACTCACATTTACTTTACTGCCTGTTGTTCTGTTTCCATGAATCTGCCCCTGAGTGGCAATCGTATTCCAGAAAAAGGGCATTAGTTTTTTTCTTTTTTCCATTGCCGATGTACCACCAAAATTTTTGATGATACCTGTACTGTCGTCCTGGTTAAAACGGTTATCACGGGCCAGCGCCTCATCCATGCCCTTAAAGAGTTCCTGCCAGCGTAACCCATCGGTGGTAATGATGATGATATTTTCAGTTTGCTGTGCCCGGGAGAACAATGTAATAAACAAACAAATAGATAGCAGGATTTTGCGCATAAAAGTGTTTTCTGTAGATGAAAAGTAAGCAAAAACAATAGTATTTGCCTGTTAAGGCTGTCATTTAACCTAAATGCAGCATAGGGCCGGCCAGGCATCAAAACTTTTCATTTTTTGTGTGTTTACTTCCGCTTCTTAGTACCTTTGCAGCGCAATTGATTCAACCCGATCATTTAAAATCAGGAACATGGAATTTCGTATTGAAAAAGACACCATGGGTGAGGTAAAAGTGCCTGCTCATGTTTACTGGGGTGCACAAACCCAACGCAGCATCGATAATTTTCGTATTGCGCAGGATATCAATAAAATGCCGAAAGAAATTATCCAGGCATTTGCCTACCTGAAAAAAGCCGCTGCACTTACCAATGCAGATGCGGGTGTTTTACCAGCAGAAAAAGCCGCACTGATTGGTGAGGTTTGCGATGAGATACTGGCAGGAAAATTAGACGATCAGTTTCCGCTGGTGGTTTGGCAAACCGGTTCAGGCACACAGAGTAATATGAATGTTAATGAAGTAGTGGCTTACCGTGGCCATGTAATAAAGGGAGGTAACCTGGCAGATAAAGATAAATTCCTTCACCCTAATGATGATGTCAATAAATCGCAGTCATCGAACGATACTTTTCCAACAGCTATGCATATTGCTGCCTATAAAATTCTGCTCGAAGTAACCATTCCTGGAATTAAAAAATTGAGGGATACACTGGCGGCCAAGAGTAAGGCATTTATGCATGTGGTTAAAATTGGCCGCACACATTTTATGGATGCTACACCACTTACACTCGGACAAGAGATCAGTGGTTATGTAAGCCAGCTGGATCATGGGTTAAAAGCCATTCATAACAGTCTTGCCCATTTGAGTGAGCTGGCATTGGGTGGTACGGCGGTAGGTACAGGCATCAACACACCCAAAGGTTATGATGTAAATGTGGCCAAACATATTGCCAGCTTAACAGGTTTACCTTTCATAACTGCTGAAAATAAATTTGAAGCACTGGCAGCCCACGATGCCATTGTTGAAGCACATGGTGCACTGAAAACCGTGGCAGTAAGCCTGATGAAGATCGCTAATGATATTCGAATGCTCAGCTCCGGACCCAGAAGCGGTATCGGTGAAATATTTATTCCCGATAATGAACCCGGTTCTTCTATCATGCCAGGTAAAGTAAATCCCACTCAGTGTGAAGCACTGACCATGATTGCTGCACAGGTAATGGGTAATGATGTAGCCATTAATATCGGAGGTGCCACCGGTCATTTCGAATTAAATGTTTTTAAACCGGTGATGATTTATAATTTCTTGCACAGCGCAAGATTAATTGGCGATGGTTGTGTGAGCTTTAATGATAAATGTGCCGTGGGTATTGAGCCACTGGAAGCCAATATTAAAAAACACGTAGACAATAGCCTGATGCTGGTAACTGCATTGAATACCAAAATTGGTTACTACAAAGCCGCGGAAATTGCACAGAAAGCTCATAAAGAAGGAACAACATTGAAAGAAATGGCGGTGAAACTGGGTTATCTTACAGCAGAAGAATTTGATGCCTGGGTGATTCCGGGAGATATGGTGGGTGAAATAAAATAAAAAACCTGGCTGAGTGGGTATATGTTTATAAGCCACAGATTCACAGATTAGTCAACTAAAATCTGTGAATCTGTGGCTTACTTTATGAAATACTGTTAAACGGAAGAGATGTGTTATTGTCCGTGCACCTTCTTCCCACCACTATAAGTTGCTTTTACTTTTACTGACAGTATTTTCTCAGGGGCCACTTTCATGAGGTCCTGATCAAGTATAATAAAGTCGGCCTTTTTGCCTTTCTCCAAGCTACCGATTTCGTTCTCCATAAAGCTGGCTTTGGCTGCCCAGATCGTCATACCCCGAATGGTTTCTTCGCGGGTGAGTGCATTCTCTATCTGGAAACCATTTTCAGGATAGCCTTTGGCATCTTTTCTTACCACTGCTGCCAGAAAAGTTTTAAAAGGAGAGATATCTTCTACGGGGAAGTCGGTACCCAGTGGTATCCAGCCGTTTTGCTGTAATAATTGTTTGAAAGCATAAGCCCCTTTCACCCTTTCTGGGCCCAGTCTTTCGCCTGCCCAGTACATATCACTGGTACCATGTGTTGGCTGAACAGAAGGTATAATGCTGGCACTGGAAAATAAATTAAAATCATCGGGATGGATGACCTGTGCATGTTCAATGCGCCAGCGTTTATCATTTTTGCCCCCTAAATATTTGTTGTAAATGTTCAGCACTTCACGATTGGCACTGTCGCCAATAGCATGCGTACACATCTGGAAATCGGTTTTAGCCAGCACGGCGGCCAGTGAATCGTAATGGTTTTTATCCCTCAATAAAAAACCTGTCCAGTCTTTTCTGTCGCTGTAGGGCGATAATAAACATGCGCCCCTGCTACCCAATGCACCATCGGCATACACTTTAATACCTTTTACAAAAAGTTTATCGGTCTTGTAAGGTCCTTTAGGAAGAAACTTTTCATAGTTAGCAGCATCATCACTCAGCATTACATAGAGGCGCATATTGAGTTTACCTTCTTTTTGCAAAGTGTCGATTGTTTCTACATCAGAATAATGTAATCCGCAATCAGTAATGGTAGTGAGCCCTTGTGCAAAACAGTTTTTCTCTGCCGCCTGCAGCCATTGTATATAAGTTTCTTTGGTAGGCGCGGGAATCTGGGCATATACCCTGTTATCAGCATTATCGATCAAAACACCTGTCAGTACACCGTTTTTAACTTCAATAGAACCACCAACAATTGTTTGTCCGGCTTTAATACCTGCCAGGTCCAATGCTTTCTGATTCGCAATAGAAGCATGCCCGTCTACACGGGTAAGCACTACGGGTTTATCGGGAAAGAGTTCATTCAATTCCTGGTTGGTAGGAAAACTTTTACCAGGCCAGCGGTTCTGGTCCCATCCCCTGCCCTGGATCCAGAACAGATCTGGGTGTTCATCTGCAAAAGCTTTTACACGTGCCACAGTTTCTTCCCAGGTATTGGTACCAAAGAGGTCTACCTGAAACAACGATCTGCCATATCCCACAAAATGCGCATGTGCATCTATCAGGCCGGGATAAACAGACTGTCCGCCCGCATCCACCATGTCTGTGGCCTTATATTTTTTGAGTATGAAGTCATTAGTACCAGTTTCTACAATCAGCCCATCTTTTATAGCCATGGCTTCCACTGTACTGAATGAAGAGTCTACTGTATAGATCGCTGCATGATGAATAATAGTGTCTACTTTATTGTCAGTGCAGGCTGTAAAAAAGCATAGAAGAGCAACGTAAAAAAGGTTTCGCATGAGTTCAGGAATTCATTGATGGGGAAAGATAGTAATTCTGAACAATCAAAATGAAATTGGCCTGCCTATATCCGGTAAGCAGCTGATAAGAAGGGATGAAAAGCTACCTGAGCAGGTCGCAGGGTTTCAATCCTGTGTGCTTTTTGAATGCTGCTGAAAAATGTGAAATAGAGGAATAACCCAGTAAGGCCGATACATCAGTTACACTTAAACCTTTCTCGTAGAGCAGGTATTTTGCATGCTCCATTCTTTGTTGCTGATAGAAATCGAAAATGGTAGTACCGAATACTTCTTTAAATCCTTTCTTTAAATAACACTCATTCATGGCCACTTTACGGCTGAGTTCCTTGATGGTAATGGGATCACCAATATGTTGCAATAAAATTTCGCGTGCCTGATAAATACGATCACGGCCACTTTCATCGGCCAGGAACTTACAGGTAAAGCCTTCTTCTTTTTCGTCTACCAAACAATCTAAACTGTATAATAACAGCTCATGTACTTTGGCATTCACGAAAATATTTTCGAGTGCTCCTGAATAACTGTGGTTCAGCAGGGCATCAAGCGAATTTCTTTTCCTGTTGCAAAGCGGGAACACTTTGGTAAATGCATGGGGATGTTTAAATGCCAGCACTTCATCCTTCCTGTTACTCAGTTTTACGTTGTGAACAAACTGGTGTAAGAATGTTGAGGTGAAATGAAAGGTAAATACATCTACTGTCTGGTGCTTACCACTGCAGTTATTGGTAGGTAGTTCAATACACTGGGCACAGCTTTTTTCGGCACAATAGCGGTTTCCAGTGGTACAATACCGTAATTCAAGGTAATTTTCCTCAGGTTTACGGTTATTGTAATGATATACCATCATGCCTGTATCATCTGCCACCCATGGATGCTGGGCATAATAACGGCGGATATTATAATGAATGGAGCCAGGAATATGCTGTTGTTTCTGGTACAACAGGTCCATGGTAGGTTCAATTCCTCCTTTATTCGCTACCCGCAATATGTCCATTACTTCTACCATGAAATACAAAATTAATGTATAAACATCAAATTAACGTAAAACGTTGTGGCGTGGTTGTCATGAAAGCGTCAAAAAGCATGATTTTTAACAGTTCGAGAAAGCGGCTAAAATGTGGAAAACCAGGGTCGTTTTCAGGCCGGAAACAGGCTTATTTTCAATAGCTTTGTCGACCTGCGAAATTTCACTTAAACACAGGATTCACAAGCATTTATGGATCAGGAACAATTGAACAGTAACGAGGCCCAGAATAAGAATTATGGTGCCGATAGTATACAGGTTTTAGAGGGTTTGGAAGCGGTTCGTAAAAGACCGGCTATGTATATTGGTGATGTGGGTGTAAAAGGACTCCATCACTTAGTATATGAAGTAGTAGATAACTCTATAGATGAGGCCCTGGCCGGTTATTGTAAAAATATCGGCGTAACCATTCATGAAGATAACTCCATCAGCGTTCAGGATGATGGCCGTGGTATTCCTACCGCCATGCACAGCAAAGAAAAAAGAAGTGCACTGGAAGTAGTTATGACGGTATTACATGCCGGTGGTAAATTCGATAAAAATACCTACAAAGTATCGGGTGGTTTGCATGGTGTGGGCGTGAGTTGCGTTAACGCTTTAAGTACCACTTTACAAGTAACCGTTCACCGTGAAGGAAAAATATTTGAGCAGGAATATAAAATCGGGGTACCACAATACCCTGTTCGTGAAATTGGTACCAGTTCCATTACCGGAACACATGTTCGCTTCTGGCCCGATGCTACCATCTTTCAGGAAACAGTATACAAAAAAGATATCCTCGAAGGTCGTCTACGCGAACTGAGTTACCTCAATAAACGCATCAGTATTACCCTTACCGACCTGCGCGAAAAAGATGAGGAAGGCAATGTGTATACCAAGAATTTTTATAGTGAAGGCGGTATCACAGAATTTGTACAGATGCTGGATAAAAACGGGCATCGCACACCCATCATTGCCCAACCACTCTATGTTGAAGGACATGATGAGACTACCAATGTAGCCGTAGAAGTGGCTTTAACTTATAACGACGACTTTAAAGAACATATCTTCTCTTACGTAAACAATATCAACACCATTGAAGGTGGTACCCACGTAACTGGTTTCCGTCAGGCACTCACAAGGGTCTTTAAAAGTTATGGCGACAGAGAAGGATTATTTGAAAGGGCCAAAGTGCAGGTAGAAGGCGATGATTTTCGTGAAGGATTGAGTGCCATTATTTCTGTAAAAGTACCGGAACCACAATTTGAAGGACAAACCAAAACCAAACTGGGTAACAGTGAGGTAAGTGGTGTGGTGCAAACAACGGTAGCACGTGTATTGGAAGCTTACCTCGAAGAGAATCCGAAAGAAGCCAAACATGTGATCTCGAAAATTGTACTTGCCGCACAGGCAAGGGTGGCGGCTAAAAAAGCCCGCGATATGGTACAGCGCAAAACAGTACTTACCGGTGGCGGACTTCCCGGCAAGCTGGCCGATTGCAGTGAGCGCGACCCGCAGAAATGTGAGTTGTACTTAGTGGAAGGAGATTCGGCAGGTGGTACAGCCAAACAGGGCCGCGACAGAAGTTACCAGGCCATTCTTCCCCTGAGAGGTAAAATCCTCAATGTGGAGAAAGCCATGGAACATAAGATTTATGAGAATGAAGAGATACGGAACATGTACACAGCACTGGGGGTAACTGTTGGAACACCCGAAGATCCGAAAGCGCTGAATATTACAAAACTGCGTTACCATAAACTCATCATCATGACCGATGCCGATGTGGATGGTTCGCATATCGCTACCCTTATTCTTACTTTTATTTTCCGCTATATGAAAGAAATGGTGGAACAGGGTTATGTATATATTGCCCAACCACCACTTTACCTGGTGAAGAAAGGAAAAGAACAGCAATACGCCTATAATGAAGAACAAAGAAAAATGTGGATTGAAAAATTGGGCGGTGGCAAAGATGACAGCGTTACCATACAGCGATACAAAGGTTTGGGTGAAATGAATGCAGACCAGTTATGGGAAACAACCATGGATCCCGCCCGCCGTACACTGAAGCAGGTAACCATTGAAAGTGCCGCAGAAGCAGACCGGATTTTCAGCATGCTCATGGGTGATGAAGTGGCCCCACGCCGCGAATTCATTGAAAGCCATGCGAAGTATGCGAAGATTGACGTATGATATTAGTGAGTAGTCAGTAGTGAGTAGTGAGTAAAACCGAACACACATACTCACTACTCACTATTGACTATTCACCATTGACCACGCACTCCCACCCCCTGTGGATTACTATTTTTCCCTTCCCTTTTGATTTTCACCAAAAAACAGTAAGTTGTGGGAACATAACCCGTAGTTTATTTACTAACCTAATTAAATTCTAAAAAAATGGACACATCAAAAATGATTAAGGCATACTGTCTGAAGACCAAAGAAAAAAATGTTCCTATGCAGGATGCAGTGATCACCAAAACGGCTCGTGGTGGCTATATGGCTGCCGGGCATGATGGTAAAGGAAATAAAATGGCTGCCATACTTGGCGAAGCAAAAGCTTTACAGGCCATAGCCGATGGCGTTGCCAAAAAAGGATTCTAATGATTGCCTGAAAAAAATTGAAGCCATCTCTTTAAAACGGGATGGCTTTTTTGTTTGTAACTCAATCCGCTCCTTCAGATTTATCGTTTATAGGGTTCAACGAAACACTGAACACTATGAACATAATTCTTAGCAAAAAGAGACTCACTGTTCTCTCTGCAGCTCTAACCATCAGTATACTGATCACCAGTTGTGCCAAAGATCTGGGAAATGCAGGAAATATTCCTGAACCACCTGTGTATACCCCTTCCACAGGTCCTGATATGCTATTCTACGGTCTGACAGACGATGGAAAACTCAATCGTTACAATGCCAAAGCACCTGCTACTGTTGAATCTTCCATTACAATCAATGGCTTATCTGCCGGGGAACGTTTAATAAGTATCGATTTCAGGCCTGCTACCATGCAGCTCTATGGTTTATCTACCAACAGCAGGTTATATACCATCAGTCTTATCAATGGAAATGTAACAGCCATTGGTACAGCTCCATTTACACCCGCCTTGGCTTCAACGGTTGCTAATATTGATTTTAATCCAACCGTTGACCGTATCAGACTGGTAACCCATACCGGACAAAACCTGCGCCTGCATCCTGAAACCGGAGCAGTAGTGGCTACTGATGGAAATATCAATGGCGGTACCAACCCGGCTATTACTTCTATTGCTTACACCAACAGCAGGTCTGGTGCCACCACTACAGACTTGTTTGATATTGATATTTCACAGAAGAAATTATACAAACAAAATCCACCCAATGATGGCACGCTGGCAGAAGTAGGAAACCTGGGTATCAATTTTTTTGGTAAAGGAGGATTTGATATTAGCCCCGACAATATGGTATCACTCGCCACTTTCACACAAACAGAAAAAACAAGGTTATATACTATCAACCTCAGTTCCGGTGCGGCAACCTATATCAATGAAATGGCGGCCAACCTTATTGATATTGCCATCCCAACTGCACCAGTAGCATATGGTGTTGATGAAGCCAATATGTTACTGATTTTTGATCCAACCAAACCTCAAACACAAATAAGCAAAAGCATTACCGGACTTGGAAGTGGCGAAATCATTCATGGCATTGATTTCAGACCCGCTAATGGACAATTATATGCTTTCGCAGTAACTGCCACCGGGGGAGCAAAACTGTATACATTAAATACTTCTTCCGGTGCAGCTACAGCTGTTGGTACTGGCTTTATGGTAGATCCTGCTGCAACTGCCTGGGCATTTGATTTTAATCCAACAGTAGATCGTATAAGATTAGTAGGTAATAGCGGACAAAACCTTCGCCTCAATCCAAACGATGGTAGCATTGCAGCAACTGATGGCATGATTAATCCGGGTACTCCTTTGATTACAGGAGCTGCTTACACCAATAATTTTGCTGGTACCACTACCACTTTATTGTATGTATTGAATGCAGGTAAATTATTTAAACAGGATCCTCCCAATAACGGAACCCTGGTAGAAGTAGGTAACCTGGGTGTAACAATAGATGCACTCACCGGCTTTGATATAGGTGGCAGAACAGGTATGGCTTATGCCTTAGGAACAGCAGGTGCGACCACCAATATTTATACGGTGAACCTTACTACCGGTGCCTTAACAATGGCCGGCAGTATGACGACTAAACTAAGAGGATTTGCATTAGGGCTTGGTTTATAAGGATAAAAAGTGTTCCGCAGCAAGATGCGGAACTCTTTTCTTTAATTAGTTCTTAGGATGCACAACACCCTTATGCATGCCATCAAGGAATCGTAACATGGCATTCATGTCCTTGATATCATCAACCACCAACAGGAAATTTTTTCCCGCCTGTTTCAACCTCGCTTTATTCGTACCTGTTTGCAGGTAGGCCAATACATTTTTAAATAAGGCAGATTCGAAATAGGGAGAGTCGGGACGGTTGATAAAATAACACCTTAATGTATCCTGTTTCAAAGTCATTTTCTCAAATCCTATTTCAACGGCCTTCCACCTGCATCGAACGGTAGTAAACAAATCATCCACTGATGAAGGCATAGGGCCGAAGCGATCGATCATTTCAAGATGAAATGACTGCAGTTCTTCTTCTTTCTCGCAATTATCTAATCTTGAATAAAGCGATAAACGTTCTGCAATACTTTCTACATAACTATCCGGTATCAGAATTTCAAGATCAGTATCAATGGTACAGTCGCTCACATAATCATCCTGTTTGCTGATTTCTTCTTTGAAGAGGTCTTTGAATGAAGTACGTTTCAGTTCTCTGATGGCTTCTTCCAGGATCTTCTGGTACATTTCAAAACCAATTTCTGCCATAAAACCACTTTGCTCTCCTCCCAATAAATTACCGGCTCCGCGTATATCCAGGTCGCGCATGGCAATCTGGAAACCACTTCCCAGATCACTGAACTGTTCCAGTGTCTGTAATCTTTTACGTGAATCGGTAGGTAGTGTACTCATAGGTGGTGCCAGCAGGTAACAGAAAGCTTTTTTATTGCTCCTGCCTACACGACCCCTTAACTGGTGCAGATCACTCAATCCAAACTGGTGGGCATTGTTTACAATAATGGTATTTACATTCGGGATATCAACTCCGCTTTCCACAATATTCGTACACACCAGTACATCGTATTTTTTATCGATAAAATCCATGATCCGCTCTTCCAGTTCATGTCCTTCCAACTGACCATGTGCGTAACCAATACTCAGATCAGGACAGAGCCCCTGTAACATGGCACTCATTTCAGACAACCCTACTACCCGGTTATGGATAAAGAATACCTGTCCGCCACGCTCTGTTTCATAATAAATGGCTTCCCGAATAAAGTCATCGTTAAACACATGTACTTCTGTCTGTATGGGTTGACGGTTAGGTGGCGGGGTATTAATGATACTCAGGTCCCTGGCTCCCATCAAACTAAACTGGAGTGTACGCGGGATGGGTGTAGCCGTCAATGTTAAACAGTCAACATTGGTTTTGAGTGTTTTTAATTTCTCTTTATGTGCAACACCGAATTTCTGTTCCTCATCAATAATCATCACACCCAGGTCTTTGAATTTTACTTCTTTCCCTAACAAACCATGTGTTCCTACAATGATATCAACTTTACCTTCTTCTACTTTTTTGAGTGTTTCTTTTTTCTCTTTGGCCGATTTAAAACGATTGATATAATCCACTGTTACCGGAAAATCTTTCAACCTGTCCTTGAATGTTTTAAAATGCTGAAACGCAAGGATGGTTGTGGGAACCAATACAGCAGCCTGCTTCCCGTCTACTACCGATTTGAATGCGGCTCTAACGGCAATTTCTGTTTTACCAAATCCCACATCACCACAAACAAGTCTGTCCATGGGCGATGGGCTCTCCATATCCTTCTTTACATCAGCTGTTGCCTTACTCTGGTCGGGTGTATCTTCATATATAAAGGATGCTTCCAGTTCTGTCTGCAGGTAGTTATCCGGCGTGTGGGCAAAACCTTCCTGCGCCTTCCGCTGTGCATATAATTTAATGAGGTCGAAAGCAATTTCCTTAACCTTGGTTTTAGTCTTCTCCTTCAGTCTTGCCCAAACATCACTACCCAGTTTATTGATTTTAGGAACAGTACCTTCCTTACCTGTGTATTTGGATATTTTATGCAGTGAATTAATATTCACATAGAGGATATCACTGTCTTTATAAATAATGCGTACAGCTTCCTGCAGTTTACCATTTACTTCTAATTTCTGCAGACCGCTGTAAGTACCTACACCATGATCAATATGTGTTACATAATCGCCAGGCTGCAGGTCGCGCAGGGTTTTCAGGGTGAGCGCTTTGTTTTTATTGTAGGCCTGCTTAACCTTGTATTTGTGGTATCGCTGAAAAATCTGGTGATCGGTATAACATACAATTTTCAGGTCTTCATCAATAAATCCTTCGTGTATGCTTGCTGGTACAGGAACAAACTGTATCTCTGTTTTCAGATCGGCAAAAATGGTATTCAGGCGTTCCAGCTGTTTTACCTGTTCGGCAAAAATATAAATGCCATATTTGGCATTTTCATGAGCAGTAAGGTCCTTGATCAGTAAATCGAACTGCCTGTTGAAAGATGGCTGTGGCCGGGTATTAAAATCAATGGATGTTTTGGCTAATTGTGGTTTATAGCCAAACTCAATAATATGCCTGTTTGCTATTTGCTCCTGTATGGTTGAAACATTTACAAAATCAGCGGTTGACACTTCTTTCAGTACCCGGATATCTTCCTCTTCTTCATTACCCTTCATCTGGTACCCATCTTTCAATAACTCAATAAAACCAAGCATGTCATCATATTGCTGTTGTATTTTTTCAGCAATTACATCCCAGTCTTTCAGCCAAATCACGGTATTTTCATTCACAAAATCGAATAGAGAAACTTTTTCTTCTGTGCTGAATTGTGTTTCTACATTGGGTATGATATTTACCTGTAATAATTTCCGTTCACTCAACTGTGTTTCAGGATCAAATATGCGGATACTGTCTACTTCATTACCAAATAATTCTACACGGTAAGGTTTTTCATTTCCGAATGAATAGATATCAAGTATTCCTCCTCTAACCGCAAACTGTCCGGGTTCATATACAAAATCTGTTCGTTCAAAACCATACATCACAAAGAGTTCCATTAAACTATCGGGGTTAATGGTATCATTGGTTTTAATGGTGATGATATTACTGCTCAGCGTTTTGGGCAATACTACTTTTTCGAAAATAGCTTCAGGATAGGTGACCAATATCTTTTTATTGCCTCCTGCTGCGAGTTTAGTGAGTGCTTCTGTTCGAAGCATGACATGCGAGCTGTTGAGTATCCTGAAATTTTTTCGGTTCTTGAATGAGGAAGGAAAATAAAAAAGATCGAGTGCCTGTGTCAGGTTTTCCAGTGTATTGTGAAAATAAGCTGCTTCTTCTGCATCATTCACTACCAATACATGGTTGAGTGTTTGACAGGAAGGATGTGAGAAAACAGCACTCACTACAAATTCGGTACTACTACCCTGTAAATTTTTCAGGAAGATTTGTTGCGGCTGGGCAAAAGAAAGCCTGTCCGCCAGTTGAAAAAGGCGGGGGTTATTCTGGTAGAGTTCCAACAACACATTCAGGTTCATATCTCCTAGTCCTCTTCCGGTCTGAATAGCCATCACCGGAGGATGCAAAGATAATCCTGTTCTGTTAATAAGTGGCGCCTGAGTTGATGAGGATGTTCATCTGGGTAACTTTGCCGGTATCTACTGAAACCAGTTGGATATTATTCTGGGTGTCGAACAAATTGGCAAAAAAATAGTTCCCCTTCTTAACAAAAACCGAATAGGTACCCATTGGCAAAGCAACACTGTAACGACCGAGGCTGTCTGATACAACAGAAGCAACCAGTTTGCTGTTAATTACCGTATATAATGGCGACCCTGTTTCCAATGGTTTTACCTGCGAAATATGGGTAGGTTCATATACATAAAGCGTGGTAGTAACGGGTTTAGGAACAGCGGGCGGAATACCTACTTTTGGCATCTGGTTACCTTTTACTTCGGTAATAATACCCGAAATACCCTGTTCTATTTCAGCTGTCTGGGCCTTTTTGGACGATGAACAGGCCGAAAATGTTAAAATGGCCAGAAAGAGGACAAAAAGAATATGTCTCATGCTTCACTTTGAATGGTGAAAGTATCTAATTTTAATAATATTCCCGGGCTGTTGCCGGTAATCATGAAGTTAAACTAAACTATATTATGCTCAGACGATTTTTACCCTTTTTTGTAGCATCACTGGTAACGGTAATGTTGGCCGATGCGCAGGTGGCTACAAATGTTCAGGTACTGGAGAATGCGGCTCAGGGTATCAGCTTAAAAGAAAGAAGTGAGTACACGAAAGCAATGTCATTGGCCAAGCAGCGAAACTGGCCACTCAGCATACGTTCTAAAGATGGCAGGCTGGCTGTGCTGATTGGCGTAGATGCTTTCAATTTTCCAAAATATGTTGCTACACAGAATAACAGTATTGCCGCAGCAACCACCAGAACCAATCAACTATGGGCGGGGGGAGCCAGTGGATTAAACCTGTCTGGTAATTCAGCCAATATCAAAAATAAAATTGGTATCTGGGATGGTGGTGGAGTCTTACTTAACCACGTAGAACTAACAGGTAGGGTTACACAAAAAGATAATCCTTCCACCAATGATAATCATGCAACGCATGTGGCGGGTACGATGATTGCAACCGGACTGAACCCCAGTGCGAAAGGTATGTCGCATGGCGCACAGGGTTTGATTGCATATGATTTTACCAACAGTTATTCTGAGCAGGCAACAGAAGCTTCGGGATTACTTGTTTCCAATCACTCATATAATATTGTTTCGGGATGGAATTTTAATGAAGCACAGAACAGATGGGAATTCTGGGGCAGACCAAATGAAAATGAAGATTATAAATTCGGTTATTACAGTTCAGATGCACAACTCCTTGATTCCATCGCTTATAATGCACCCTTTTACCTGATTGTAAAATCGGCTGGTAATAACCGTGGGGAAACAGGTCCGAATGTAGGCGAACCTTATTTCCGTTATAATGCCCAAAACCAGATGGCAGCTGCCGGTAACAGACCTGCCGAAATAAGTAGCAATGATAGTTATGGCAGTATTCCATGGGATGCCAATGCAAAAAATATTCTTACCGTAGGTGCCGTAAGAGGCATACCTGGTGGTTATAACCGTCCGGAAGATGTAGTAATGAGCAGTTTCAGCGGATGGGGGCCAACAGATGATGGTCGTATCAAACCAGATGTGGTGGCTGATGGTGTAAATGTACTGTCAACATATGCCACAGCTACCAATGGTTATGCTTCCTTGAGTGGCACATCAATGTCTACACCCAATACATCGGGTTCATTATTTCTTTTACAGGAACATTATTCAAAATTAAAAAGTGGCGCTTTTCTGAGAGCAGCCACACTAAAAGGGCTGGCCATTCATACCACTGAAGAAGCGGGCATCACTCCCGGACCTGATTACCAGAATGGATGGGGACTTTTAAATGTACAAAAAGCAGCTGCTGTTATTTCTGCATCAGTGGCTTCCAATAACGGAACCAGCAGTGAACACCTGATGTATGAAAATGTATTCAACGGAACCACCAGCTCTTTTAGTACTACGGTTGTTGCTACAGGTAAGGAACCATTGAGAGCCACCATTTCCTGGACAGATGTGAAAGGCGATGTTGATCAGATCAATGTATTGAATAACCCAGCTAAGAAACTGATCAATGACCTTGATATACGTATTACCAGTGGCAGCAGAACTTTCAGGCCATGGACGCTTGATCCTGCCAACCCCGCTAATGCTGCAGTGAAGGGCGATAATATTACTGATAATGTAGAACGTATAGATATTGACAGTACCGTAGCCGGCGAAACCTATACCATTACTGTTACGCATAAAGGTGCCGCAGGTACGTTGGTAAGAGGACAGCAGGCATATTCCTTACTTGTAAGTGGCGTAGGTGGCACTGCACATTGTACTTCCGCTGCATCAACCAATGCCGGTGGAAGAATTGACAGTGTAAGTTTACAAACTATCCGTTATGCCAATCCTGCCGGGGGTACTACTTATGTAAATAATACTTCCATCGCTGCAAATATTGAACCATCACAATCTGTTCCATTCCGTGTGCGTGTAAACAGTGCGGATGCTTCTGATGTTGATAAAATCGTAAAACTGTTTATCGACTATAATAATGATGGTGATTTTACAGATGCCAATGAACTGGTTGCCACCAGCACTGCGCTGAGAAACAATCAGGTATTTGCAGGATCTTTCACTACACCAAGTACACTCACAATAGGAAGCACCTATCGAGCCAGGGTTGTTATGGTAGAGACATCCACAGCAAACGATGTTGTTTCCTGTGGTCTTTATAACAGGGGTGAAACAGAAGATTTCAGGTTGATTGTTATCAATCCTTCTACTGATTTTACCATCAGTGAAGTATTAACGCCTTCTGTTGCCGACTGTGCAGATAATAAACAATACCTTACTGTCAACATCCGGAATAATGGTAGTGTACCGAAAAGTAATATTCCAGTATCGGTAGAAGTAAAAAATGGTTCAACCACTGTTGCTACATTTAACGGAACCTATCCTGGAACAGTTCCCGGGTTAACAAATGTAAGTTTCACTTTACAGACACCATTTGTTACGACGGAGAATACCACGTATACTATACTGGCAACTGCCACTGTAACCGGTGACCAGAATTCAGTTAACAATACACTCACTACCAGTTTAACTATTGGCAGAAAAGCCGATAACCCAGCTGTTGTTGGTACTATCTGCAATACGAATGCTTTACTGAAAGTGAATAATCCGGTATCCAACAGCAATTATTTCTGGTACAATAGTGCCAATGCCGTTGCTCCGTTTGCAACAGGCACCACTGTAAGTACCAGTAATATTCCGGGCAATAAAACCTTTTATGTTTCTAATGAGGTAAAAGCCTCTATTGGCCCTGCTACAAAAATGGTTTACCCTGAAGGTGGGTATAATAATTTCAGGGGTAATTTTGTACGTTTTAATAACAGTGTTCCGTTAACCATTGAAAGTGCACGTTTGTACATTGGCAATCCGGGAACTGTTGAAATTATTGTTGCAAACCTTGGCACAGTAAACGCAGATGGTAGTTTTACTTATGTACCATTGGCGAGAACCACACTTGATGTAACAGCTACTAACCCTAATCCGCAACCTGGTGCCGTGTCGGGTAATCCTACAGCAGATACAGGTGCCGTTTATTACCTGAATCTTCCCGTAAACGATCCGGGTGATCACATTCTGCTGGTACTGTGTAATGAAAATGGTGCAACGATATTCCGCAACAATAATATTACAGGAACAACTTACCCGATTAGTATCGCAAACGTAATGTCGATTACCGGTAACAGCGTAAACCTTACTAATGCAAATACAGATGTGAATCCGTTCTATTATTTCTTCTACGACATGAAGATCAGAACCGGCACCAGTTGCCCCAGTAACCGGGTTGAAGTAGTTGTAGCGGATGCACCAACACCAGTGGTGACAAAAGTGGGCGATTCACTGGTAAGCAGCGTAACGGGTGTATCTATGCAATGGTTTAAAGATGATGTAGGTATTAATGGCGCCACTTCAGCCAAATTCAAACCAATTGAATCAGGTGTTTATAAAGTAGTGGTGATTGATGCATTGGGTTGCCAGAAAACATCCAATACCTTACAAGTAACCATTACCGCATTACCACCTGAAGTTATAGCACGTGAAATAAAACTCAGCCTTTCACCCAATCCGAACAAGGGCATATTTAACCTGAGTTTTGAAGTGAAAGAAAAAGCAGACCTGGCTATTGAGTTGTTAAACTCAGCCGGACAAAGAATATTCCGACAATCATACCCCGGATTCAATGGTACATTCGCCAAGCAGATGAATGTGGGTAATGTGAACGACGGGTATTATGTACTAAAGATTCTGCACAATAAGAAAACATACCTGCAGAAAGTAATTATCATAAAATAAGCAGACAACTTCTATAAAAAATGCCACTCAATTTATTTTGGGTGGCATTTTTGTTGATAGGGTTAATGATTTCACATTCCCTGTACCTTTACAAAAAGAGATTATGAGACTATATATACTGTCAATTATAGTATTGGGTCTGGTGTTCACCGTAAATGCCCAGAAAAGAACTACGGTCTATGGCTACCTGAAAGACAGTGTAACCAACAGACCGATTGTGTTAGCCAGCGTTCGGAATATCAATACCAACACAACTGTTATGACTAATAACGATGGACGATTTGCCATTGAAGCAGGAGAGAATCATATATTATCTTTTGCAGCTGTGGGGTATTTTTTTGATACACTTCAGTATAAGACTACATACAGCTTTCAGGATACATTGTATCCTTTTCTCGTACCGCTTGCCAGGGATCTCGGTAATGTTACTGTTACCAGCCGTGGTATGAGCCGCTACCAGCTAGATAGTATGGAGAGAAGAAAAGATTTTCTGCAGGATATTGTAAATTATACGATCCCTACTGTGTCTCAGGCCAATTTCGGTGCAGGCATTGCATTGAACCTGGATCGTTTTTCGCGTCATGAAAAAAACAAAAGAAGGGCCATGAAGTTTTATGAAACCAATGAAAAGGAAGCGTATATCAATTACCGGTTTAATACCGGACTGGTGGAGTCACTCACTGGTTTTAAGGATGAGAAACTACACCTGTTTATCCAGCGTCACAGGCCTTCCTACGAATGGTTAAGAAAGCATGTAACTGAAGAAGATATTCAGTATTATATCAACGAGCAGCTAAAACTTTTTTCAAAACAAAAATGACCCTGCAAAACCGCAGAGAACGAGAGAACACAAAGTTTCCGCGGGGTTAGTAATTATTCGTAGCGCAATGCTACAATAGGATTTAACCGCGCCGCCTTCATAGCCGGATAAATACCGGCAGCAAGTCCAACAATTGAACAGATTACCACCCCAACAATTACCCATGCCCAGGGAATAACAAACCCCGTTTTAAGAACAAGGCCAAAAAGGTTGCCCACCAGCACTCCGAGGATAATTCCGAAAATGGCACCAAGCAGACTGATGATCATGCTTTCAAAGAGGAATTGCTGGCGTACGTTTTTACTCTTTCCACCAATTGCTTTTATCAGACCTACTTCCTTGGTTCTTTCATTTACAGCTACCAGCATAATATTCATCAGGCCAATGGCCGCTCCGATTAATGTGATAAGTCCAATGGCACCTGCTGAACCGGTTATACTACTCAGGAAGCCAATAAACATTTCAGCAAATTTGTCGCTCTTTTCAATCACAAAATTATCTTCTTCAATGGGCTGCAATTTACGTACCGAACGAAATACAGATGTGGCAAGACCACTGGCAGGATCAAGTTCATTTACATTGCTTACCATTACACCCACGAGGTATGATCTGCTTACATTTTGAAAATGCCGGATATTGGTATAAGTAGTAACAATCACATCATCCTGTCTGAGCATGGCACTGGACCCTTTGCTTTTCAGGAGTCCGATTACACGATAGGGTAATCCACCTACCCGGATTACTTTATCGATACTTTTTTCCGGGCTGGTACCAAAAAGTGTTTTGGCCACATTACTACCGAGTAAACAAACATTCCTGCCACTTTGCTGATCAAGGGTATTCAGGTTTCGGCCTGCTTCAATGGTATACCCCGTAACCGCCAGGTAATGCTCATCGCCACCCCATACAGCTATCTGTGGATTGGTTTTTTTGTCCTTGTAATGAATTTCCTGTCCGCCAGGTCCACGGCGATAGATGCTTACTAATGCAGATGGGAAATTGAAATTTTCACGGAAGTATTCAGCTTCTTCTCTCAGGATAGGTTTATCCAGGTTTGATTTTTTCTCTTTTTTCCCTCGGGTTGTTTTTTTCACATCGGAACTATTACCAAACCTTACCCTTGAATCTTTAAAACGAATATTAAAAGCATTGGCTCCCATGGAAGAGAAACTCTCTTTCAGACTCTGGTTCATGGCCTCAATGGCGGTAATAATACCAATCAGTGCCATGATACCAAAAGCAATGATGGCCACAGTAATACCCGTGCGTAGCTTATTACTGCGAACTGTTCGCCAGGCCAGCGACAGGGAATCAAAAATGGTCATACCCTTCATAGAGCAAATTCTTCCTATAAAGATAACGGAGAAATCCTGTCGGCTATTGACCCTGTTGAAAAAAGTGAGGAACGGTTAGAAATAAAAGCCATTCAGAATAATTGATGGCCAGATGCCCACCAGTATAATGAGTGCCGCCAGCAGGATAAGTCCTGTTTTGAAAGCCCCTGTTATTTCACTGGTTTCAGCCTCTCCTTCTTTAAAATACATGGCCTGTATTACTTTAAAATAATAATACACGCTCACAGCAGCAAAAAAGAGAGCAACAATTACCAGCCAGAGGGCGCCACCTTCTTTAACAACTGCCGCTAACATATAATATTTGGCAAAGAACCCAGCCGTTAGCGGGATACCTGCCAGCGAAAGGAGGAATATAGTAGTGGTAAAAGCAAGTACCGGATGTTTTTTAGCGAGTCCATTAAATCCATCAAACGTATAATCAGACATTTTAATCAGGACAGCAAAAATACCGATGGTAGCAAGGCTATAGGCAACACTGTAAAGGATAATACCTTCTCTTGATAAATCGTTTCCGGCAAATAAGGCAAAAAGCATAAAACCAGCCTGAGCAATACTGGAATAGGCCAGCATACGTTTTACACTCTGCTGAAATACAGCAGTAATATTACCTATCAATAATGTGGCGATGATGACAAACGATAAGATGATCTTCCAGGTAGGTCCTAGAACCACAGACTGATTCTGGAATAATCTGATGAAAGCAATGAATCCAGCCGCTTTTACAATAGTGGCCATAAAAGAAGTGAATACACTGGGTGCCCCATCGTATACATCCGGTGTCCAGAAATGAAAAGGAGCTGCTGATACTTTAAAAGCCATGGCTACAAATAAAAGCAACAATGAGGCTACCTGCAGGAAAGATGGATTGATACCCCCTGTTGTAGGAATAACTGCCGGAGCATTCAGCGCAAAAGATCCTGTAGCTCCGTAAAAGAGTGCAATACCCATTAACATAATACCTGTGGTAAAAGAACCCATCAGGAAATATTTTAATGAGGCTTCATTGCTTTTCAGGTTACGTTTATCGGCTCCGGTAAGTATGTACAAAGGAATAGACAGAATTTCGATCCCAAGGAATAACATGAGTAAACCATTAAAGCCCGAAAGAATGCTTACACCACATAAAACAAAAAAGATCAGTGCAAAATATTCGGCAACATTGATTCCTGCTTTTTCAATATCGCTGCCACTCAGGCATACATAGATAAAAGTAGCTCCAAAAGCCAATGTATTAAAATAAAGACCGAATTTTTCGAAGCTTAACAAGCCATGGGTATTGATCTGAATTTTGAACAACGCATATGTATCGAGCAGGTTCGCTGCTATCAGCAGCAGTAATCCTGCAGCCGCTATATATTTTAATACAGACTTATTATTTGTTATGATGCCACTGAACATCATAACCACTCCCAATAATGCTGATACTATAATTGCGTTCATAAAGCCAAATCCCCTGCGGGAATTTTGGGTAAAAGCATTGCTGCTTTTACTTGTGAATAATCAAATATTTATTTCATTCTATTTCCCTGCCATGGTAGCCCCTACTGTATCTTTTGTAAGGTCTATCATGGGCTGTGGATATACACCCAAAACTATAACCACCACCACCAGCACTACCAATGCCAGTTTTATGTTAGCACTGATATCAGCAGCATTTTCTGTAACCGCTGTTGTATGGCCGTAAAATACTTTCTGTACCATATTCAACGTATACACAGCTGCTAAAATGATACTGATGCCCGCAATAGCTGCTATCCAAATATTGTAACTGAACAAACCGTTAAACATCAGGAACTCACCTATAAATGCATTGGTTAATGGCAGTGCAATATTGGCAAAGGCCATTACAACCAGCATAATAGCCAGTGCAGGTGCTTTTTGTGCAAGTCCTCCCAGCTCACTGAGTTTACGTGTACCCAGTTGTTGCTCTATTACATCTGCAACGATCCACAGGCCAATTACATTTATACCATGATTAAACATCTGAATCATTACACCTTCCAACCCAACACGGCTATTGGTAAATAAAGTAGCACTCATCAGTCCAATATGCGCAATAGAGGAATAAGCGATCAGTCTCTTTATATCATCCTGTCTTATAGCAATCAAAGAAGCATATAACATGCCTGTCACTGATAAGATGATGATAATCTGTGCATATTTATCTGCCGCTGCCGGAAAGAAGGGGAGCCGCCATTTAATCACTGCAAAGATTCCCATTTTTACCATTACACCACTTAACACCATCGTTGTAGCGGTAGGCGACTGTTCGTATGCGTCGGGTTGCCAGGTATGAAAAGGGAAGATGGGCATTTTGATGGCAAATGCCACAAAAAATAACCAGAAGATCAGCGATTGCTGTGCAGGCGCCAATTGTACCGAATAAAATGACTGCCATGCAAATGAGTGATCAGCCGTTTGAAAATAGAGGTAGAGAATGCCTGCCAACATCATCAATGAGCCGATAAACGTGTAAATAAAGAATTTGAAAGTAGCTGCAATTCTTTTTTCCCCTCCCCAGAGTGAACAGAGAAAATAAACAGGTATTAAAGCGAGTTCCCAGAAAAAATAAAATAACAACGCATCATTCGCCACAAATACACCCATCAGGCCAGCCTGCGTTAACAACATCAACGCATAGAATGAACCTGCATTTTTATAACTGTTTTTATAGGTTGCCAGGAATATCAATGGAAAAGATACAGCGGTAAGCAATACCAGCATTTTACTCATACCATCCATCGACAAAGTAAACCGGCTACCCAGTGCAGGCAACCACGCGCTGTCGAAAGACTGTTGCGCTGACGGGTAAAAATAAATACCTGCAATGGCTACTACCAGTGTTAATACCGCTGATAACAGTGCCCATCCTTTTGCTGCATTGTCATCTTTCATGAAGAAACCAACAATACCGGTCAGTAAGGGTAGTAATATCAAAAAAACTGGAATCATAAATATGCTTTATCGCGCTATGCGGTTAAAATAGTTTTTTCAGAAAATTCATGATGGTAAGATCATTGAACCATATCAACACAAACACTACCATGATCATTACCATGATCAATAAATAATTACCTACCTGTCCACTTTGCAATAACCTTAGTTGTCTTGATCCGTACCCTACCAGCTTACCTACTCCGTTTACAGCTCCGTCGATACCACTTTTTTCAATGATATTTTTCAGGAATACAGAAAGAAGATGTAAAGGCTTTACAATTACCGTATCATATAATTCATCTACATACCATTTATTTTCGAGGACTTTAGCTAAGCCACTGTTTTCGGTTTGTGCCGATGCTGTTTTCCTGAATTTTGACAGTGCATAAAAGATGATACCAGCAATCAGCAGCGTAGATACACCCATCATGATGTACTCCTGCGAATGTGTTAGATGATGTGCATCTGCCATCTTTGCTGTTGACTCGGCAAAGATGGGCGCCAGAAAATGTTCAAGGTTATGAGCGTTGCTGGCAAACACTTCCGGTATTCCTACCAATCCACCAAGCACAGATAATACAGCCAGCACTATCAATGGAATGGTCATGGCAGAAGGACTTTCGTGGAGGTGATGTTGCTGTTCATGTGATCCTCTGAAAGCGCCAAGAAAGGTCATGGCATATAAACGGAACATATAGAATGCAGTCATTAATGCACCAGCTAATCCAACATAATAATAAAGTGGATTACTGTTGTAAGCAGCCATTAATATTTCATCTTTAGAAAAGAAACCAGAGAAAGGCGGTATGCCTGCAATAGCCAGACAAGCCAACAGGAAAGTAATATGCGTGATGGGCATGTATTTTTTCAGCCCCCCCATTTTACGGATATCCTGTTCATGGTGCATAGCATGTATAACAGACCCTGCTCCAAGGAATAAAAGTGCTTTGAAAAATGCATGTGTCATTACATGGAATACGGCACCGGTATAAGCTCCAACACCCAGACCAAGAAACATATATCCTAACTGGCTAACAGTTGAGTAAGCCAGTACTTTTTTAATATCGTTTTGTTTCAGTGCAATGGTAGCAGCGAATATGGCAGTTGCCAGACCCACAATCGCAACCACTGTTTGCGAAACTGGCGCCAGTGTATAAAGAATATTACTTCTGGCGATCATATAAATACCTGCTGTTACCATCGTTGCAGCATGGATCAGTGCTGATACAGGCGTTGGGCCAGCCATTGCATCTGGTAGCCAGGTATACAAAGGCAACTGTGCACTTTTACCCATGGCACCTACAAATAATAATAATGTGATGGCAGTAATATCAAATTGAGAGAGCCTATCGATATTGGCAAATACATCGCCATATGTAACTGTACCCAGTTTAAAAATCAACCAGAAAACAGCGAGGAGAAAGCCAAGATCACCAATACGGTTCATGATAAAAGCTTTCTTAGCGGCATAGTTATACTGATCGTTTTTAAACCAGAAGCCAATGAGCAGGTATGAACATAATCCAACACCTTCCCATCCAATAAACATAATGACATAATTGGCGCCCAGCACCAGCAATAACATGGAAAAAACGAAAAGATTGAGGTAGGCAAAATATCTTCCGAAATGCTGTTCTTCTTCTTCATGCATATAAGCTGCCGAATAGAGATGAATCAGGAAACCAATGCCGGTAATAATCAGCAGGAAGAGCGATGATAACTGATCAACCTGAAAAGCAAATGGAATATTAAAACTATATGCACGGATAAAAGAAAACAGGTTCACCACTGTGGCACCATGTTCTTTTACATCAAAGAATACCAACAAGCTCACCACAAAGGATGCAAGCATTACTCCACAACCAACGATACTGATCATTGATTTTGACATCGCTTTCCTTCCTAATCCATTGATCAGAAAACCGACCAGGGGAAAAAGTGGTACCAGATAAACAAGTTTACTCATAGCCTTCATCCCGCCTGAGGCGGGACCGTTTTTATCTCATTTCTGAGATGGGATCAACAATGATTCCTATACAGGAATTAATTTTTCAACCGGTTCAAAAAGTTAACATCTACTGAATGTACATTTCGGTACATCATTACAATAATAGCCAGTCCAACACTCACTTCTGCTGCAGCCACCACCATAATAAAGAATACAAAAAGCTGTCCGTCTATACCCGCTGTTGTAGCAGGATCTGTTGCCAGTGCCACCCCATGATGCATCTTCGAGAAAGCAACCAGTAAGAGGTTCACTGCATTCAGCATCAGTTCAATGCACATAAAAACAATAATGGCATTACGGCGTGTTAACACACCAATGATGCCAATGCTGAAGAGGGCAAGACTCAGATAGATATAATATTGTATCGGCATATTTTTAGCTTATGGTTCATGGCTTATAGCCAATGAAATAATATTTTATTGTAGCCATGGCCTATCTGCCATTGGCTATTCGCCTCTTTTACTCTTTCTTCCCAATTACCACCGCACCTACCATTGCACTCAGGAATAATACGCTGCTGATTTCGAAGGGCACTACGAAATCGCTGAATAAGGCCTTACCCAGGTTCTTAATCAACCCTATTTCTCCTGTACCCATCAATGCTGTTTTTTCCTGGAAGTCGCTGGCCTGACGAACAAGTGATACCAGTACCATCAGGAAACAACCTCCTGATACGGCACCGGCTAATTTCATCCATACATGTTTATTCCGTTCAGATTCTTTGTTCAGGTTCATGAGCATAATCACAAACAGGAACAATACCATGATGGCCCCGGCATATACAATGAGGTTTACAATGGCAAGAAACTGTGCGTTCAGTAAAATATAATGACCAGATATAGCAAAGAATACTGCTATCAGCCATAGTACACTATGAACCGGGTTTCGGCTCACCAGTACCATGATGGCACTGAAAACAGCAAGTCCGGAAAGAAAAAAGAATAATATTTCGGTTATACTCATTGGTGTTTTAATTAGGCTTTCATCATAAACAGCAAATCAAAGGAATGCAACTGATTTATTATTACAAACCCTTTGCTTTTGCATATTCCTCAGGTTCTGTTTTTGGGTTGGGTATCAACAATTCTTCTTTTCCGTAAATAAATCCTTTTCTGGTATAATTGGCCGGTGCAAATGTTTCACTCAGGTAAATGGCATCTTTGGGGCATGCTTCTTCGCACAAACCACAAAAAATACAACGCAGCATATTGATCTCATATTTAGCTGCATATTTTTCTTCCCGGTATAAATGTTCCTCGTTGGGCATTCTTTCTGCCGCCTCCATGGTAATAGCTTCAGCCGGACAGGCAACAGCACAAAGGCCACAGGCTGTGCAACGTTCACGTCCTTCCTCATCTCGGTTCAATACATGTAATCCTCTGAATACAGGACTGAATGGTCGCTTTTGTTCCGGATAACGAATAGTAGGTTGCTTTTTGAAAATATGGCTGAATGTGATGGCCATGCCTTTCAGAATAGCCGGAATATAGAGTCGCTCCATAAAACTCATGGGTTTGCGACTTACCCCTTCTGCCCTGTTTGTTAATGCCTGCATATGTTTTATCCCTGCGGAATTTTTAATGTTGCAAAAATATTTTTCTACCTGATTGAAACCAATATTTTTAGTGAATGGTGAATAGTCAATGGTGAATAATATTTCACTATTGACCATTGACCATTCACGATTAAGATCCTGCCCTCCACAAAATCACGGCCCCGGTGATCAGCATATTCGCCAGTGCCAGTGGTATCATTGTTTTCCAACCCAGGTTCATCAGCTGATCATAGCGGAAACGCGGGATAGTCCAACGTATCCACATAAAAATGAAAATAAATATCACGATCTTGGTAAGCAACGCTGCTACACCCAGTATGGCTGCTATGTTTGGTGCCAGTGTTGATTCATCCAGGAAAGGAATATCATATCCGCCAAAATAGAGACAGGCCATTACTGCACTGCTCATGATCATATTTACATATTCAGCGAACAGGTAAAAACCAAGTTTCATGGATGAATATTCCTGGTGATAACCAAAGTTCAGCTCATTCTCTGCTTCCGGCAAATCGAATGGTGTACGGTTACATTCAGCCAGGGCACATACAAAGAAAATAAGGAAGCCCAATGGCTGGTAAGCAATATTCCAGAAATGACCATTTGCCATTTGTTCTCCTACAATTGTTTTCAGGCTCAGTGAACCAGATAACATCAGTACGGCTATCAGTGCAAGACCCATGGCCAGTTCATAACTGATGGCTTGTGATGCACCTCGTAATGCAGCCATGAGTGAAAACTTATTATTAGATGCCCAGCCTCCGATCATAATACCATACACGCCCATACTTACTACACCAAAAATGTACAGGATACCGATATTGATATCAGCAATCTGTAATTCAATCTTTCTGTCGAATAATTCCACATGACTGCTCCAGGGAATCACCGCACAAGTCATTAATGCTGCAGTCATTGCCAGTCCCGGGCCAAGGATAAACAATACTTTATTAGAAGTATTGGGAATGATTTCTTCTTTCATCATCAGTTTCAAACCATCGGCAAATGGTTGTAACAACCCAAAAGGACCAGCGCGGTTGGGACCCGGACGATCCTGTAATATGGCAGCCACTTTTCTTTCCGCAAAAGTGGTGTACAGGGCAATACCCAGGCTACCGAAAACAATGACTGCAATCAGTGCGATTTTTTCTATCAATAAAGCCCAATCAAAAGCAAGTAGTGTCATTATAAAATGCAATTAGTCTTTGTTCTGATTAAATACTTGTGAATGAGCCGGGCCATCAATAAGGCTTAGCTGCACTTCAGGTTTATTTACTTCACTTACTGTATGGATATCCATCAGCAACTGAGGTTGTCTTCCATCATTAACGGCTTCAAAAGTTTCCGTTGGGATATTGGTACCCACTTTACCGGCATAATGTCCTTGAGAAATCACTGAATGCCTGTTGATCAGTCTTGGTCCTTCAATTACCCAATCGCTGGTTTTCTTTTTCTCAAAGCGGCAGGTATTACAGATCCATGCTGGTTTGCCATCTTCTGTATTTTCTACTTCCCCCCACTCATCTTTTCGTGCTGTTACACGGAATACTTCATCGCCACGGTTCCATAATGTTACTTTACCACTACAGGTTGGACAATCGCGATGTGCATCTACCGGTTTCAGGAACCATACGCGGTTTTTGAAACGGAATGTTTTATCGGTTAATGCGCCTACCGGACAAACATCAATAACGTTTCCGATAAAATCGTTATCGAGACTTTTCTCAATAAAAGTGGCAATTTCTGCATGATCGCCCCTGTCGAGTACACCGTGTTCTCTTTTCTTTGTTAACTGATCTGCAGTAAATACGCAGCGGTAACAAAGAATACAACGGGTCATGTGTAATTGTATATATGGCCCCAGGTCATGTTTTTTAAATGTTCTGCGCTGGAACTCATAACGTGTTCCTTCTTTACCATGCTCATAGCTTAGATCCTGCAAATGACATTCACCTGCCTGGTCACAGATAGGACAATCGAGCGGATGATTCAACAATAAAAATTCAACCACGCCTGCTCTCGCATCGATTACTTTTTCGCTGGTAATATTTTTTACTTCCATGCCATCCATTACCGTGGTGCGGCAAGAGGCCACCAGCTTGGGCATAGGACGAGGGTCTTTTTCAGAACCCTTGCTTACTTCCACCAGACAGGTACGGCATTTACCGCCACTTCCTTCCAGCTTGCTGTAATAACACATAGCTGGCGGTGCAACATCTCCGCCGATTTTACGTGCCGCATTCAGGATCGTTGTTCCTGCAGGCACTTCAATCGTAATGTTGTCGATTGTTACTTTAAACAATTGTTGTTCAGACATAGCATTAATTCAAAAATAAAAAGTCAAAAGCCAAAATAATTCGGCCTGTAACTATTTAGCGTTAATGATTATTGAAGCGATGATTTTTGATATTTCATCTGCTTCCTTGATCAGTTCATCTACTTTCGGTTTCGATACTTCGAGTGTGTCTCTTATCAGACACAACCAATATTTCGTTTCATTTGCTGATTTCAATGCGATGTCGAAATATTTTTTCCAATCTCTCTTAGAACTTCCAGCTTTCCCTTCTACCACATTTGCTCCTATAGAAGTTCCACTTCTTATCAACTGATCAAACAAAGAACTATAAATCTTATCATACTTACAATCTCTGACAAAGAAGATAATTTCCTTCGAAAAGAAATAACATCTGTGTCTGATATTGTATGGCTTCTCTCCTTCATTTACTTCAAAAGCATCAAATTCATCTTGCATTTTTTGAATTTTTACTTTTGAATTTTGATTTATCCAACAGGCACATGAATCGGATCGGCATAATGTGCCAGACCATAATTCCTTTTCTGTGATTCCTCCGGATTCAATACATGCCATTCAAACTCATCCCTGAAATGACGTATCGCTGCTGCTACGGGCCATGCAGCGGCATCACCTAAGGGACAAATGGTATTCCCTTCAATTTTGCGCTGGATATCCCATAACAGATCAATATCACTCATCTTGCCTTTTCCGTATTCAATATTTTTCAGGATTTTCTCCATCCAGCCTGTTCCTTCACGACATGGCGAACACTGTCCACAACTTTCATGACGATAGAAACGGGCGAGTGATAGGGTATGACGAACTACACACTGGTCTTCATCCAACACAATAAATCCACCAGAACCCATCATGGAGCCTGATGCAAAACCGCCGTCAGCTAAACTCTCATAGTTCATATAACGTGTTTCGCCCTTGGCCGTCTTCAATAAGAGGTTGGCGGGTAAAATAGGAACGGATGATCCGCCCGGAATACAGGCTTTCAGTTTTTTTCCGTTGGGTATACCTCCACAATATTCATCGCTGTAAATAAATTCTTCTACAGAGATGGTCATATCAATTTCATAAACACCAGGCTTATTAATATTTCCACAAGCACTGATGAGTTTGGTACCGGTTGAACGACCTACACCAATTTTAGCGTACTCATCACCACCCATATTAATGATGGGAACAACTGCAGCAAGTGTTTCCACATTATTTACCACGGTAGGTCTGTCCCAAACACCTTTTACCGCAGGGAATGGCGGTTTAATTCTTGGGTTACCACGTTTTCCTTCCAGTGATTCTATCAATGCTGTTTCTTCGCCGCAGATATAAGCACCTGCTCCACGTTGTACATGAATATTACAATCGAAACCTGATCCTAAAATATTTTTCCCGAGGAATCCGTTATTTTTTGCTTCAGCAATAGCCTGCTCAAGAATATCTACAATCCAGGCATATTCTCCACGGATATAGATATAGGTATCGTTGCTTCCTAAAGCATAAGATGAAACAATCAATCCTTCAATCAGCAGATGTGGAATAAATTCCATCAGGTACCTGTCTTTAAATGTACCGGGCTCACTTTCATCTGCATTACACACCAGGTGACGGGGCACCCCCTCAGGCTTAGCAATAAAACTCCATTTCATGCCTGCAGGAAAACCCGCTCCGCCACGACCACGCAATCCACTCTTCTTCACTTCTTCCACAATTGCATCAGTGCTCATTTCTTTGAGTGCCTTCTCCACACTTCGGTAACCGCCTTCACGACGATACACATCGAAATAGCGGATGCCTTCTACATGTGCCTTTTCTAATAATAATTTTTTACTCATATACGCTAATCCCAATGGGAGTTTGTATTTATAATCCTTTACTCAGGATAATTTAACAGCCTGTCTGGCTGCCAATATCCATTGTTTATTTTTTTTTACCCATGTTTGCAATACATTCAAATGCAATACACCTTCTTTACCGGTTGCATCAAATGATCTTGCCTTCAAAACATGTCGAACAATGGCCGTCTTTCCATCTACCACAATTGAAACATCACTCATGCCAAAATCTTTATAAGTGGTTGGACTTACCATGGCATTGTGTACCATTTCAGCTTTGCTTTCAATTTTCCCACTTGAATGACCATATGTTACCCGCTCTCCTACTATCTGCAATAAAACAGCGCTGTCTCTATTCAGAAAAATGGCGTTGTTCAATGCTTTTATATTGTTCAGTATTTTCTTTTCTGCTTTGCCTTGTGCAAACGCTGTAATAGAAAATATGGTAAATAATATGAGTAGCCCTTTTTTCATTATTGTTTCTTCAGTTCGTATTTATCTGCCATTGGGCCACTGATTTTTTTTCCACTCATATCCAATTGTATCAGTTTACCTTCTGCTACAAAATACCTGTTGGGTCCTTCTTTAATACTTCCAAGGTTAATCACAAATTCGCTGGCCCAGGTCCAACTACCGCTGGCAGTAAATACTTTGTCTTTTTTACCTAAATATTTCATCTCCCTGCTATAGGAACTGTCTGCTTTCAATTCAATGGTTGTTACTATCCCTTCACAATCGGCACAGGGTAAAACACCTTCGTATTTCCCAATTACATCCAGAGAGTTTTTTGCTGTTGCCCCTACTGGCATGACCGCGTTGTCAATTGTATCTGTTGACATATTATCTATTACAGTATCAGCATTCTCCACTGTTGTTGCTCCAGCATCGGATGTATTCTCACATGCGGTTATAAACATGAAGCTGATGATCAGTATATAGATTGCTCCTCTCATTATTCTAATTCAGATTAGCTGCTGTTTTTCTGCATTCATCAATAATGGCATCTACTTTCTCTTTGGTCAGGTGCTCACGGTAATGTTTACCCAACTGCATCATCGGTGCATAACCACAGGCACCTAAACATTCTACTGTTTTCAGTGTGAACATACCATCTGCTGTTGTTTCTCCTGGTTTAATACCGAGTTTCTCTCCGATATAAGAAATGATATCATCACTACCTCTTAGCATACATGGACCAGTCTGACAAACCTCAAACATATATTTACCAACAGGTTTGAGGTTATACATACTATAAAATGTAGCTACTTCATACACTTCAATGGGTGTAATCTGTAACAGTTCGGCCACATAGTCCATTGTTTCCGAACTTAACCATCCTCCAAAACTATCCTGTGCCAGATGCAGTACCGGCAATAATGCACTCTTCTGCTTTCCTTCCGGATAGCGTGCCACCAGTCTTTTAAATTCTGTCATCTGTTCTTCTGAAAATCTTACCATACAATTCAATTTGATCCGCCTGAGACGGATGAAAATCTGAAAATGACTGGTTTTGACTAGCACATTTCCAAATCTCCAAATTTCCAAATTATTTATGCGTCGAGCTCTCCTGCTATCAGGTTTAAGCTACTCATTGTTACAATTGCATCACTTAACATACCCCCTTGAATCAGTTCGGGATATGCCTGGTAATAAATAAAACAGGGTCTCCTGAAATGCAGACGGAAAGGTGTCCTTCCCCCGTCGCTGATCAGGTAAAATCCTAATTCACCATTGCCTCCTTCTACTGCCTGGTACACTTCTCCTTTTGGCATTTCTACCTCACCCATGATGATTTTGAAATGCCAGATCAATGCTTCCATTTTCGTGTATACATCTTCTTTCTTTGGCAGGTAATACTCCGGTACATCAGCATGATACACTTCTGCATCTGCCCCTTTGAATGCCTGTATCTTCTGGTATGCCTGTTCGATGATGTGTAAGCTTTGCCACATTTCTGCATTACGAACCAGGAAGCGGTCGTAATTATCACCGGTGGTTCCAACAGGAACAGTGAAGTTAAAATCCTCGTAACTGCTGTACGGACTATGCACGCGCACATCATAATCAACACCGGCTGCACGAAGGTTGGGCCCGGTAAAGCCATAATTCAATGCACGTTCTGCACTGATACCTCCGGTTCCCTGTGTGCGTTCCATAAAAATGCGGTTACGTGTGAACAGGTTTTCAAACTCTTTCAGCACTTTCGGATATTCTTTTAAGAATTTCTCGAGTTTCGTAAACGCTGTATTTGTGAAATTCCTTTCAAAACCGCCAATACGCCCAATATTAGTAGTAAGGCGGGACCCACATACTTCTTCATATATTTCATAGATTAATTCACG
>Ga0164290_1001332_pt1 | contig 39729 bp, 40 predicted proteins | sample Micstemetagenome_FD_108782 | JGI IMG/M metagenome (GOLD analysis project Ga0164290, IMG submission 108782) | Contaminated culture microbial community from soil near Moab, Utah, USA - Microcoleus steenstrupii SON62 (Illumina Assembly) | ecosystem: Environmental > Terrestrial > Soil > Soil crust...
CGGTCTCTCCCGCCGGCAGGTCCCAGGCCGACCCCGCCCAGATCGGGGCCGTCGGCATCAGGGCGTCGATGTTGCGAAAGGCCCAACGATTGAACGGGCTGCCGCGCCAGTTGGACAGGTCGGCGCCGGGCTCGGAGATCGAGGTCATCGGGCAACCTATCGCCTCCGACCGGACCTGTCAGCGACGACCAGAAGCTGGATGAATATGTCTGGACATATGGATTCCGGGGCCCGTTTCGGCCCTGCGGCGCCGTGCGCAGCCTGCGGCATCAAATGTAGCTCCGATCGACGACAAACAGACCTACAGTCGCTGACACCCGACCTACGCCCGGGGCTACAGGCCGGGCTATATTCCCGGGACCTCGACCCACGGCCCGACCACCCTTCTTTCAGTGATTTCAACGCCCGGAACCGCCAATCTCCCCTCGCGCCCCGGATGCGCGGTATAATGCTAGGTCGCTTCGATAAGCCTGCCCTGCTCAGCCGTTCCCCGGCTCCCGGTCGATCCGGGCCGCAAAACAGCCCCGCCGGGCGTAATGGGCATGCAGATAGGCGACCTTGTCGTCGGCCAGCCAGGTCTCGATCAACGGCGCGGCGTCCCGTCCCTCGACCACCTCGGCCTCGACCATCATGTCATTGCTGTCGAAAGCGCGAATGGCCAGCAGACGGCGCGCCATCGCCAGGGGCAGGACGCCGGCCGCCACCGCCGTCTCTGTCGCGGTCTCGCGCACATAGATGGCGTGGCGGCTGCGGTAGGGCGTGTCGACCGGCAGGTGTTCGTGATTGAGCAGCAGGACGGTCTCGCCGGGCTCGGCGTCCTCCAGGGTGATGCGGCAGGGGGCGCTGGCGGGGGCGTCGATGTGAATACGGATGGCGCCGTGTTCGGCCAGGGCGGCTACATCAAGGCCAAACAGCCGGCTGAAGGGTTCGAGGGGCAGTCCGGTGACGGTGAAGGACATGTTCGGTCTCCTTGTTCGCCGCCGTTTTCCCCTGCGGGCGCCCCGCCGACACTCCGTTCCTTGCGCCGCTTTCATTTGCCCCCGGGCCGGGCCAGTCCTATAGCCGCCGAAGAGCCGGCAACCCCGCCGCACGCCATGGAGAGCGCCTTGATCATCGCGACGGACCCCCGTTTCGCCCTGAACGCGCCCTTTGCCGTGAGCTCTCATGTCCGCCCTGATCACTCTGGATTCCGTTTCCGCCGCCACCCCTGACGGCCGGCCCCTCTTCGACAACCTGACCCTGGCCATCGGCGCCGAGCGCACCGGGCTCGTCGGCCGCAACGGCGTGGGCAAGACCACACTGTTGCGCATCATCGCCGGCGAAACCGCGCCGCGCGCCGGCGCCGTCACCGTCGAGGGCCGTCTGGCCGTCCTGCGCCAGTCGCCCGCGCCCGATCCTGAGGCCAGCCTCGCCGGCCTGCTTGGCGTCGAGTCAGCCCTGGCCCGGCTGGCCCGCATCGAGGCCGGGGAGGGCAGTGAGGCCGATTTCGCCGACGCCGACTGGACCCTGCCGGCCCGCCTCGATCAGGCGCTGGCGGAGGTCGGCCTGGCCGGCATCGAGCCGGACCGGCCGGCCGGCGCCCTGAGCGGCGGCCAGGCGACCCGCGCCGCGCTTGCCGCCGTGCTGCTGGCCGAGCCCGACGTCATCCTGCTGGATGAGCCGACCAACAACCTCGACCTCGAGGCCCGGGCTCTGGTCGCCGATATCCTGCGCCGCTGGCGGGGCGGCGCCCTGGTGGTCAGCCACGACCGCGCCCTGCTGGAGGCGATGGACCGCATCGTCGAACTCTCGCCGCTGGGGGCCAGGGTCTATGGCGGCGGCTACAGCCTCTACGCGGCCCGCAAGGCCGAGGAGGCGGCCGCCGCCGAGCGGGACCTCGATGTCGCCACCCGCGAAGCCGCCCGGGTCCGCCGTGAGGCCCAGGCGGCCCGGGAGCGTCAGGACCAGCGCGACGCCGGCGGCCGCAAATTCGCCGCCAGGGCCAGCGAGCCGAAGATTCTGCTGGGCGCCCAGAAGCGCCGGGCGGAGGCCACCGCCGGACGCGTCGATCGCCTGGCCGATCGCAGGCAGGACGCGGCCCGCGAAGCCCTCGATGCCGCCGGCGCCAGGGTCGAGCGCACCCGCGCCCTGGCCTTCGACCTGCCGCCCAGCGGCCTGCCCGACGGCCGGCTGGTGCTCGCCCTTGAGGACGTCGCCTTCGCCTGGCCAGGGGCAGAGCCCCTGTTCGAGCACCTCGACCTGACCATCACCGGCCCCGAGCGTATCGCCATCACCGGCCCAAACGGCCGGGGCAAGACGACCCTGCTTCGCCTGATCGCCGGCCGGCTGAGGCCGACGTCAGGCACGATCCGGCGCCCGGTTCCGGCCCTGATGCTGGATCAGCGCACCGACCTTCTGCGCGAGGATCAGACCATTCTGGAGAACTTCCGCCGTCTCAATCCCGCCGCCGACCGCAACACCGCCCAGGCCGCTCTCGCCCGCTTCCTGTTCCGCAACAGCGCCGCCGACCAGGTCGTCGGCTCCCTGAGCGGCGGCGAGCGCCTGCGCGCGGCCCTGGCCTGCGTCCTGGCGGGTGATCGGCCGCCACAGCTGCTGATCCTCGACGAGCCGACCAATCATCTCGACCTCGACTCCCTGCGGTCGGTCGAGCAGGCCCTGTCCGGCTATGACGGGGCCCTTGTGCTGGTCAGCCACGACCAGTCCTTCCTCGAAGCCACCGGGATCGAGCGACAGGTCACCGTCGGGGCGCTCAAACCGGGCGGTTGAAACACCCGGCCTCCATTGTGCCGCTGTTGCATGCTCGGATAGTCGTGTTACGGGAGCCCCCGGGGGTAGGCCTTGTCGAAGACATTCATCATGTCCGGCCGTGGAACGGTGCGTCTCGCGCGCGCCGGCGGGTTGCGTCTGTGAAGACCCTGGCCATCCTTTCCCGCAAGGGCGGAACGGGCAAGACCACGGTCGCGCTGCACCTTGCCATGGCCGCCTGGCTTTCGGGCAAGGGCGTGCTGCTGGCCGACTGCGACCGCCAGGGCTCGGCCCAGGAGTGGCGGCGCGAGCGGACCATCGCCGGACCGGTGGTGTTCTCGACCAAGACCGCGGCCCTCTTCGCCACCCAGCAGGCCGCCTTCCGCGCCGGCCGGGACCTGATAGTCATCGATACCAGCCCCTCGGCCAGCGAGGATCTCGCCGAGGCGGTGCGCTGCGCCGACTACTGCCTGATGGTGCTGCGTCCCAGTTTCCTCGACGTCCGGGCCGTGCGCGAGACGGCCGAACTGGTCAGCCGTTTCGGCAAGCCCGGCGCCTTCGTCATCAACCAGGCCCCGCCTCGCCGCAACGGCCGCGAAATGGCCTGTGTAGGTGATACGGTGACCCAGCTGACGGCCATGGGCCGCCCGATCATGCCCATCGGCCTGCGCGCCCGCATCGCCTACCAATCAGCGGTGGCCGACGGCCGCTCGGTGCAGGAAACGCATCCGCAGAGCGCAGCCGCGCTCGAGATCGGCGGGCTGTGGCGCGAGGTCGAGAGCCGACTATGGCCCTCGGCGCTGCCCGAGGTGGCTGAATAGCGTTCGAGTATTTCCGCGAGCCGACGGAACGGTTCGGCGGGGCACTCACTTCAGTCGTTGGCGCGTGAGTACGCCAAGGGGGAATTGATGGCCGGTCTTAAATCCAGCATCGCCAAAGGGCTGATCGCCGCGGCCTGTTGCGCCCTGGCCATAGCCGCCGGCGTCGCGTCAGCCCGCGACGAGGCCCAGGCCACGCAGACCCGGACCCTCCATCATGCGGCTTCGCAGAGCGCCTAGGCGGAGCGGTTCAGGGTGATCGCCCGGGCATCGGCGCCGATCGCCGTGGCGCCTGGACCGTAGCCTGGTCCGGCGCTGCGTTGGCTGACAACCTCGTCGGCGATGGCCTTGACCAGGCCCTCGGTGACCGTGCGGGCTGCCTCAAGGGCCCGGCCCTGGCGGGCCAGAACCGCGTCGAAGCCCTCGGTGGCCCGCATCAGCGCCAGGCGCTGGTCCATCGGCGCCCCGGCGATCAGGGCAGGCTGGCTGCGCACCCGGGTCGACTCGTGGCGATAGAGGTTGGCCAGCCGCGAGGTCTCTTCCAGCTGGGCGGCGGCGTCCTGAGGCCGGCGCTGCTCGAAGGCCAGGGCCTGGTCGGCGATCAGGCCGGTCAGGCGCTCGGTAAGAATGATAAGCTGGCCGACCCGGTCGGCGGCGTCACGGGCGTCAAGCGCCATAGGGGACCTCTACTTCTTCCAGACCCTGCATCTTCAGCATTTCGCGTTCGACCGTGGCCGACAGGCCGATGCCGCCCGACTTGGCGACCTGTTTGGCCACCGCGTCGGTGAAGAACGACTTGAACATTTCCTCGCCCTGGCCGCCGCCGAACGGGGCCTCGGTCTCGACGCCCTTGAACATCTGGGCCAGCATCACCGACAGGAAGCTGGCCTCGTAGTCCTTGGCCGCCTTCTTGATGTTGGCGCGGGCGAAGTCGGTGGACGGCTTCTGGCCCATCAGAACGTCGACGGGGGCGGTTATGGCTCCGCTCATCACATCACCTCGATGTCGGCTTGCAGGGCGCCGGCGGCCTTGATGGCCTGCAGGATGGAGATCATGTCGCGCGGCGTGACGCCGAGGGCGTTGAGCCCGGCCACCAGGCTGGACAGCGAGGCCCCGCTCTTCAGGGTGATAAGCTGGCGGCCCTTCTCCTCGTCGACGCCGACGGCGGACTGGGGCACGACCGCGGTCTGGCCACGGCTGAAGGGCGCCGGCTGGCTGACCGCCGGGCTTTCCTGCACGGTGATGGTCAGGTTGCCCTGGGCGATGGCGACGGTGCTGATCCGGACGTTCTCGCCCATGACGATGACGCCGGCCACCTCGTCGATGATCACCTTGGCGCCGGTGTCCGGCTCGACGGTCATGTTCTCGATGGCGGTGACAAAGGGCACAATGCCGGCCCCCATCGGGGGGCGAAGGGTGACGATCGAGGGGTTATCGGCATTGGCCGTACCCGGATACTTGGCGTTGATGACGTCGGCGATCCGGCGGGCGGTGGTGAAGTCGGGATTGCGCAGGGTCAGGCGAACCTGGCCCATGTTGGCCATCTGGAAGCCAAGCTCCCGCTCGATGATGGCCCCGCCGGCGATCCGACCCGAGGTCGGCACGCCCTTGGTGATCGACGAGCCCGAGGCGCCGCCGGCCGAGATCGAACCGGTCTGCACCGTGCCCTGGGCCAGGGCGTAGGCCTGACCGTCGGCGCCCAGCAGGGTGGTGACGATCAGGGTGCCGCCCAGCAGGCTCTTGGCGTCGCCGATCGAGCTGACCGGCACGTCGATGGGGCTGCCGGCGGCGGCGAAGGCCGGCAGCTTCGCGGTGACCATGACGGCGGCGACGTTCTTGGAGTTGAGGTTGGCGTCACGGATGTTGACGCCCAGCCGCTCCAGCATCGCTTCCTGGCTCTGCTTGGCTTGCGGGGTGTTGCGAAGGTTGTCGCCGGTGCCGTTCAGGCCGACGACCAGGCCGTAACCGACCAGGGCGTTCTCACGGACGCCTTCGACCTCGACGATGTCCTTGATCCGCGACGCCGCGAAGGCTTCGCCGGAAAGGGCAAGGATGAGAACCAGAAGGACCGCCGAAACAAGACGCTGCATGAAACTCCACCCCGTGCGCACGAGCAAGGAAAGGAGTGCCAGAACCGGGCCAGACGATTTGTTGAGTAATTTCAGTGGAAATCGGGTGGGCAAGGCCGGCTGGCGGCAGAATTTGCCCGGCATTAACCATACCGCAAGCGGTCGGGGCCAGAGTTGGCTCTCACGTGTCGGGGAGTATCATGAAGGTCGGCAGAACCAGTGGACCAGCGGCAAGCGGCGGCCCGTCGGGCGCGCGGGCGCCGGCCGGCGGCTCCTCCTTCAACCTGCCCGGGACCAGCGCCGTCGGATCGGCCGCGCCGGTCGCCCGGGCCGTCGGTGTAACAGGCGTCGCCTCGCTCGATGCCTTGCTGGCCCTGCAGGAGATGGGCGGGCCGCTGGAACGCCGTCGCAAGGCGGTCGGCCGGGCGGGGCGCATCCTCGACGTGCTCGACGATCTGAAGATGGCGGTGATCGACGGCGAGGTCTCCGGGGCCCATCTCGATCATTTGATGCGCGCGGTCCGGGACCAGCGCGAAAACACCGAGGATCCCCGGCTGGAAGGGCTTCTGGACGAGATCGAAATGCGGGCCGCGGTGGAGCTGGCTAAACTCCAGCGCGCGAAATTTGCCGCATGAACGCGCGCCGAACGCGACGTTCATTGTGTGGCGTACCCGTTTTGCTATAAGGCCCCGCTCGCTGTGAGCGGGGTAGTGGGGCGTGAGGCGTCAATGACGACGGCTACGGTTCTTGAAGTGCAAGCGGACTATCGTCCTTCCGAGGACGAGGAGTTCATGAACGAGCGTCAGCTCGAGTATTTCCGAAACAAGCTGCTCGCCTGGAAAGAGGACATCCTTCGCGAATCTCGCGAAACGGTGGCCATCCTCCAGAAGGAGACCGAGAACCATCCTGACCTGGCCGATCGCGCCACGTCGGAGACGGACCGGGCTCTTGAGCTGCGGACCCGGGATCGCCAGCGGAAGCTGATTTCCAAGATCGACGAAGCCCTTCGTCGCATCGAGGAGCAGTCCTATGGCTACTGCGAGGAAACGGGGGAGCCGATCGGTCTGGCGCGTCTCGACGCGCGGCCCGTGGCCACTCTGAGCCTCGAGGCCCAGGAGCGGCATGAACGCTGCGAACGGGTTCACCGGGACGACTGATATTACCCGCCGGGTCATTGACCCGGCGGTCTTGTTTTCCGACGCTCCCTTGCTGACCGGGAGTTGAGGATGACTGACGAAGACAGACGCTTGGCGCATATCGCGGTGCTTGAGCGTTATCGCGACGCATGGGTCGCGGGCGATATCGCAACCCTGTTCGCCCTCTACGCCGACGACTTCGTCCTGCACTGGAACGGGGCCAACCCCCTGGCCGGCACGCATCACGGCAAGGACGCCGCCGTCAGGGCGCTGTCGGTTTTCACCCAGAAGACCGCCCGCAGGCTAATCGCCGTGACCAACATCATGGCCGACGCCGAAAAAGCTGTGATGATTGCCCGCGAAAACCTGGCCGGGCGCGAGGTCGACCGCACCCTGGTCTACCGGACCGATGGCGAGAAACTCGTGGAATGCTGGGTGCTTGACGCCGATCAGGCCTATATCGACAGTCTGCTCGATACTTGACTTCGCGCCTGTGAAGGACGACCTACCCCGCCTTCGCAGTCAGCAGGTTACCCATGACCGTCAAGGTCCGCTTCGCCCCGTCTCCGACGGGCCGCATCCACGTCGGCAACATCCGCGCCGCCATCGTCAACTGGGTGTTCGCCCGGGGGCTGGGTGGCAAGTTCGTGCTCCGTATCGACGACACCGACCTGGCTCGCTCGACGCAGGAGTACGAGGACGGCATCGAGGCCGACCTGACCTGGCTCGGCCTGACCTGGGACGAGCGCTACAACCAGTCCAGGCGGTTCGACCTCTACCATCGCGCCATGGAGACGCTGAAGGCCGCCGGCCGACTGTATCCCTGCTACGAGACGTCGGATGAGCTTGATCGCCGCCGCAAGGTGCAGCTGTCGCGCGGCCAGCCGCCGATCTACGACCGCGCCGCGCTCAAGCTGACCGCCGAAGAGATCGCCGCGTTCGAAGCCGAAGGCCGCAAGCCGCACTGGCGCTTCAAGCTCGATGGCCGCCGCGTGAAGTGGGACGATCTGGTGCGCGGCGAATGCGACGTCGACACCACCTCGATGTCGGACCCGGTGCTGATCCGCGAGGACGGCGCCTTCCTCTACACCCTGCCGTCGGTGGCCGACGACATCGACATGGGCATCACCCATGTCATCCGGGGCGAGGACCATGTCGCCAACACCGGCACCCAGATCGAACTGTTCGAGGCGCTCGGCGGCAAGGCCCCGATCTTCGGCCACTTCAGCCTGCTGGTCGGCGCCGACGGCAGCGCGCTCTCCAAGCGTCTCGGCTCGCTGTCGATCGCCCAGTTGCGCGACGACGGCATCGAGCCGCTGGCCATCACCTCGCACATCGCCAGGCTGGGCACGTCGGACGCCCTTGAAGCCGCGCCTAGCCTCGAAGAGCTTGGCCGCAACTTCGACTTCGCCAAGATGGGCCGCGCCCCGGCCCGTTTCGACGAAGCTGACCTCGCCCGCATCAACGCCGGCGTCCTGCATGGCATGGACTACGCCGTCGCCCAGCCGCGGCTGGCCGCGCTCGGCGCTGACCTCGGTGAAGACTTCTGGCTGGCCGTGCGCCCGAACCTCAAGCTGTTCGCCGACGTCGCCGATCTGGCCCGCGTTGTCGGCGGGGCGGTGACCCCGGTCATCGCAGACCCGGCCTTTGCCGCCAGGGCCCTTGAGCTGCTGCCGGCCACCGTTGACGCCACCACCTGGAGCGCCTGGTCTTCCGCCATCAAGGAAGCCACCGGCGCCAAGGGCCGCGCCCTCTTCCTGCCCCTGCGCCAGGCCCTCACCGGCATGGACCATGGCCCGGAAATGGGCCCGCTGCTGGCGCTCATCGGGCGCGAGAAGGCGGCCAGGCGGCTGGCGGGCGAGTCGGCCTGATCAAGCAGGCCGTCTGACGCGCGAGGCTGCTTGCGGCCTATTCCCCCTTCGCGCAATCTGGGATGTCAGTACGCGTCACTCCCGGGGGAAATTCATGCGGTCGTTGTTTGCCGGTCTTGTCGGCGCTGTCAGCCTGCTGGCCACAGCGGCGCTCGCCGCGCCTGAACCGGTGCTCGACGCCGCCGCGCCGGCCTGGGTCAAGCCGCTGCCGCCGCTGAAGACCGAGCCCCCGGTCACCGGCGCGCCCTACCGCCAGCTGCGTCTGGACCAGCAGGTCCACTTCGGCCCAGAAGGCGACAGCATCTACGTCGAGAGCATCACGCGCATCCAGACCGCCCAGGGCCTGTCGGCCATGGGCACCATCGCCCTGCCGTGGAACCCGGACTCCACCACGCTCACGGTCCACAAGCTGGAGATCAGGCGCGGGACCCAGGTCATCGACGTCCTCGCCGACCAGACCTTCACGGTCCTGCGCCGTGAGAACCGTCTCGAATACGCCATGCTCGACGGCGTGCTGACCGCCACCATGCAGCCCGAGGGCCTCGAGGTCGGCGATATCGTCACCCTGGCCATCACCCTGACCCGCAGGGACGCGGTGATCGGCGACTTCAGCGAGAACTACCTGCCGGCCCCGCCCACCGAGCAGATCGACCAGGTCCAGCTGCGCGTCCTGTGGGATCCGAAGGCCAAGCCGATCCGCTACCGTCTGGACCAGGGCCTGAACCCGCCCAGGGTCGGCAAGACCTCCTCGGGCGAGACCGAGCTGCTCTTCGACCTCAAGGGCCAGAAGGCCTACAAGCCGCCGACCGGCGCCCCCGCCCGCTACCTGCGGGGCAGGGGGGTCGAGTTCACCCAGTTCAAGGACTGGGCCCAGGTCTCCGCCCTGATGGCGCCGCTGTACGACACCGCCGCCACCCTCAAGGAAAACTCCCGCCTGAAGCCGGAGATCGACAAGATCCGCGCGGCTTCCAGTGACCCGAAAGTGCAGGCCGGCCTGGCCCTGAGCCTGGTCCAGGAACGCACCCGCTATGTCTTCCTCGGCATGGACGCGGGCAACCTGACCCCGGCCCAGGCCGACATGACCTGGTCGCGCCGCTACGGCGACTGCAAGGGCAAGACCGCCCTGCTGCTGGCCATCCTGCGCGAGCTCGGCATCAAGGCCGAGCCCGCCATCGTCCACTCGACGCTCGGCGACGGCCTCGACAGCCGCCTGCCGATGGTCGGCCTGTTCGACCACGTCATCGTCCGGGCCGAAATCGCCGGCAAGGTCTACTGGCTGGACGGCACCCGCAACGGCGACCGCAAGCTGGAAGACGTCGCCATCCCCGAGTTCGCCTGGGCCCTGCCGCTGCGCGCCAAAGGCGGCAGCCTGGAAGCCCTGCGGGTTGAGCCCAGCCCTCTGCCGACCACCGCCCTGACCCTCGATATCGACGCTTCCGGCGGTCTCTATTCCAAAGCCCCCATGAAGGCCGAGCAACGCTTCCGCGGCGACTACGCCAACGCCGCCCGCGCCAACGCGGACGCCGCGACGCCGGAGGATCTGGAGAAGACCTACAGGAAGTACTGGCAGACCACCTTCGACTTCGCCGAGATCGACAAGGTCAGCAGCCGCTACGACGAGGCTACCGGCGAATACGTCTTCGCCATGGAGGGCAAGGCCAACCTCGACTGGAACGAGAAGAACGAATCCTCTGCGCCCCGCCACCTCACCTTCGGCCACAAGCTGGGCGGCCCTTCCAGCTGGAAGCGGGAGGACGATGTCGACAACAAGGACGCGCCGTTCGGCGTCACCCATCCGCTGCACGTCTGGTATCGCGAGACCATCCGCCTGCCCGACGGCGGCAAGGGCTATGTCAGCGAGGGCAAGGACATCGACCAGGTCACCGCCGGCTACAGCTTCTGGCGGAAGGCGGGGATCAAGGACGGCGTCTTCACCCTGGAGACCCGCACCCGCAGCCTGCAGACCGAGGTCGCCGCGTCTGAGTCCGAGGCCAACCAGAAGGCCCTGGCCGATATGGGCGAGATCGAGGTCTACCTCGTGGCGCCGCCCGGCTACCGCTGGTCGAACTCCGACCGGGCCAGCCGCATCGCTGACATGGACAAGGTCCTCAAGGAGAACCCCAAGTCGGTCCCGGCCCTGCAGAACCGCGCCTGGCTGCACCGCGAGAACAAGGACTACGCCAGGGCCGAGGCCGACTACAACACCGCCATCGGCTTCGATGGCGACAACGCCCTGCTCTACACCATGCGGGCCGGCGCCCTGTTGCGCCTTGGCCGCAAGGAGGCGGCGATGAGCGACTTCGCCAGCGCCCGCAAGCATGCCGGCGCGGACGCTGGCGACCTCAACGCCCTGTGCTGGGAACAGGCAACCAACGGCGTCGCCCTGGAGGCCGCCTTGCGCGACTGCGACAAGGCTCTGCAGATCGAGCCGCGCAACGCCGCGATCGTCGACTCCCGGGGTTTCGTGCTGATGCGGCTCGGCCGCTGGTCGGACTCCATCGCCGACTACAACAAGGCGGCCGACATCCGCCCCGACAGCGCCGAGTCCCTGTTCGGCCGCGCCCTGGCCAAGGCCGGCGCCGGCGACAAGGCGGGCGCCGCGGCCGATCTCGCCGAGGCCCGCAAGCTGGACGCGGGGATCGACGAAGAGTTCGGGACCTACGGGCTGAAGGCGCCTTGAGGCCATAACCCCTTCTCCCGGCAAGCGGGAGAAGGGCGCTTCGCTTGAGCGTTACAGGCCGCCAGTTCCTCGGTGCTGAACCTGGCGCAGCGGCAGCCGAAGCCGGTCACTTCGCCCTGCAGCTTGTTGCACTGCTGGTCGGCGGGCAGGGCCTAGACCTTGTCCTCGATGTCGGCGTCGGCTGCAGGAGCAAGGCCCTCCGCCATCTCGCCGATCAGTCGGGTGATCTCGCCGATATCATCCGTGGCCCGCCAGGCGTGGGCGAACTCCGGCGGGCTAAGCCGTTCGGTAATGGTGTGGTAGAGCAGCTCGAACAGAGGCTTCCAGAAATCGCGCGGATTGTAGAAGACCAGCGGCTTGCGGTGCAGGTCCAGCCGCTGCCAGCTGAGCAGTTCGACCACCTCTTCCAGGGTGCCGATGCCGCCGGGCAGCACGACAAAGGCGTCGGACCGCTCGTACATCATCATCTTGCGCTCGTGCATGTTCTGCACGACCACCGTCTCGACGTCGTCGAAGGGCTGCTCGCGGTCCATCAGGAAGGTCGGGATGATGCCCAGAACCCGGCCGCCGGCGTCATGCGCCCCGCGCGCGCAGGCGCCCATCAGGCCAACGCCGCCGCCGCCATAGACCAGCTTCAGGTTCTCCCTGGCCAGCAGCACGCCGAAGTCCTCGGCGGATTTCAGGAAGGCCGGATCCGCATCGTTGGACGAACCGCAATAGACACAGACACTGTCGATCGAGGGCCCCGCGAGGCCTGTAGTTTTGGACATGCCGTCCCCACAAAGAAAAGGCGCGCTTGCGGGCGCGCCGGAAAATCACGAAATGACATGTTCGGCCTATCCGCCAGGGGTTTCAAGCATCGTGTCGCGAACGCCAACATCCTTGGGGGTCTTCCTTCCCCTCCTGCTGCCGCTGCTGATTGTCGCCTGCGGTCCTAGCGAGCGTGACGCCTCCTGGCGTGGCGATGCCCCCAAGGGCCCGGCCGATCCGACCGCCGACGCAGGCTACCTGAAACCCCCGACCCTGACCGTCAGCCGGCGAGCCCCTGACGGCGCCATCCTGCTGACGGGCGAGGCCGAACCGGGCGCTCTGGTCCGGCTGGGCTCGCCGACAGGAGAGGCGTTCGGAACCAACGCCGACGAAAAAGGAGCCTGGTCAGTCAAGCTCGAGCCGTCCGCCGAAGTGCGGCTCTATGGCCTCTCGATGTCGAAGACCAGGCGCCAGGTCCAGTCCCAGGGCTACCTGGCCGTCCTGCCCGACGGTCGCGCGGCCCAGCTCCGCTCGGGGGCCAGCGCCCTGGTCTACGGCGGGGGCAGCGAGATGCCCCGTCTGCTCACCGTTGACTTCGACCGCGATGGGGCGGCCTCCGTTTCCGGCACGGCCCGGGCCGGCAGCGGCCTGTCCCTGCGCATCGACCGCAGCGCCCGGGGTGTCGGCAAGACCGACAGCCAGGGCCGTTTCCACCTGGCGATCGAACGGCCCCTGAACGCCGGCGCCCTGGCCTTCGAGATCGCCGGTGACAGCGGTGAGCAGGCCGTCACCGTGCCCGTCACCGCCGCCCCCGACCTCACCGTCCCCTTCCGCGCGGTTCGAAGCGGCGCCGCCTGGCGCATCGACTGGATGACCCCCGGCGGCGGCATGCAGACCAGCCTGATCCTGGACCCGGTCTCTTGAGGCCCGTCCCGGACCGCGAGAGCAAGAAGCCGCCCGCCGACTCAGCGCCGCCCGTCAAGGTCTCCGCCTGGGCCGCCCTGGCCGATCTCTTCCGCCTGGTCATGTCCAGCAAGGCCCCCGGCCTGACCTGGCGCCTGACCGCCGCCCTCGTCTTCACCCTTGGCGGCAAGGTGCTGGGCGTCCTCGCCCCGCTGCTGCTCGGCGCCGCCGTCAATCGCCTCGCCGCCGGACAGTCGCCCGCCGTGCAGGTCGGGACCGCCTTTGCCGGCCTCATCCTCGGCTGGACCCTGATCCGCTTCCTGGCCGCCGCCGCGCCGCAACTGCGCGACGTCGTCTTCACCCCGGTCGCCCAGGCCGCCCAGCGCCGCGCCGCCGCCGACGCCTTCGGCCATGCGCTCAGCCTGTCGATCGAGTTCCATCAGACCAAGCGCACCGGCTCGCTCAGCCGCATCATCGATCGCGGCGCCCGCTCGATGGACTTCCTGCTTCGCGCCCTGGTCTTCAACCTCGGCCCGACCTTCATCGAGCTGATCATCGCCGCCGTGGTGCTCGCCAAGGCCTACGACTGGCGCTTCGCCCTCGCCGCCGTCGGCACGGTCGTCGTCTACGGCGTCCTGACCTTCGCCATCAGCGACTGGCGCATCGCCCACCGCCGCGCCCTCAACGACGCCGACAGTGAGGCCGCCGGCCGCGCCGTCGACGCCCTGATCAACTATGAGACCGTCAAGGCCTTCGGAGCCGAGACCCGCGCCGCCGCCACCTACGAACAGGCCCTCAGCGCCTACGCCAGCGCCCAGGTCCTGGCCACCACCTCGCTCAGCCTGCTCAACATCGCCCAGGCGGCGATCATGGCCATCGGCCTCGCCATCATGGCCATGCTGGCCGGGGCAGAGGCCCAGGCCGGGCGGCTGGGTGTCGGCGACGTCACCGCCGCCATCCTGATCCTGATCAACCTCTACGGCCCGCTCAACATCCTCGGCTTCGCCTACCGCGAAATCCGCCAGAGCTTCATCGATCTGGAGGCCATGAGCGACCTGCGCCGCCAGACCCCCGACGTCGCCGAAGCCCCCGGCGCCGTCGATCCGCCCCCCGCCGATGGCCGTGGCGGCGCCGTGGTCTTCACCGGCGTCAGCTTCAGGCACGGCGCCCGCAGTCAGGGTCTTGAGGAGGTCAGCTTCGCCGCCGCCCCGGGGCAGACGGTCGCCCTGGTCGGCCCCTCCGGCGCCGGCAAGACCACGCTGGTGCGCCTCGCCCTGCGCATGATCGATCCCCAATCCGGAAGCATCACCCTCGACGGCGTCGACCTCAAACAGCTGAAGATGGCCGCCCTTCGTTCAACGGTCGCCCTGGTCCCCCAGGACGTGGCCCTGTTCAACGACACGCTTGCCGCCAACATCGCCTTCGCCCGGCCGGACTCGACCGAGGACCAGATCCGCGCCGCCGCCGACTCCGCCGAACTGACCGAATTCATCGCCGGCCTGCCCGAGGGCCTGCTGACCAAGGTCGGCGAGCGCGGCCTGAAACTCTCCGGCGGCGAACGCCAGCGCGTCGGCATCGCCCGCGCCCTTCTGGCCGACCCCCGCGTCCTGATCCTCGACGAGGCCACCAGCGCTCTCGACAGCCGCACCGAAGCCGCCATCCAGGACACCCTGCGCCGCGCCCGCCAGGGCCGCACTACCCTCGTCGTCGCCCACCGCCTCAGCACCATCGCCGATGCGGACCGCATCATCGTCCTGCGTCGCGGCCGGGTGGTCGAGGAAGGCCGCCACGAGGAACTGCTCGAGCGGGCAGGGGAGTATGCGGCGCTGTGGCGGCGGCAGACGCGCGGCAAGTGAGGAATGTTCCTTCTCCCGCTTGTCGGGAGAAGGTGGCCCGCGAAGCGGGTCGGATGAGGGCAGCGCCGGCCTTGCCCGGCCCGCACGTCCTCAGGAAAAAGCGTCCGCCAGCCGGTCGGCGTCGCGGCTCTCATGAACCCTGGCCAGCATGTGGCCCGTCCCCGCGTAGAGCAGCACCGTCGCGACATACCAGGTGGTATATATTGACTGGCTGACGGCGTCCCAGAGCGGACCCGGATTGTCGCCGGGCACGACCAGGCTCGCCAAGGCGCCCCCGAGGTCGCTGGCCCATTCCCCGGTGACGGCCAGGATCAGGGTGATCACCACCAGCCTCCACCGCGCCCTGGCGATCAGCGCGACACTCCGGCCCCAGGCGCCGCGCCGCCCCCCGGTGACGGCCGTGAAGCCGGCCATGCCGATCGTGCAGGCGATGAGGATGGCAACCAGGGTCTCGAGCATCCGCACCGGGCCATAGAAGAGAAACCCCATCTCCCCGCCGGAGATCGGCGCATAGACGGTCGCCCCGGCCACGAACCGCACCGACGCCGACAGGAACACCAGTGGCAGGACCACGGGCAGGGCCTGGCGCATGCGCCGCGCCGCGTCACCAAGGTCCGCCGGCCGCCCGCTCAGCGCCGCGACCGCGATGGCCAGAACCAGGGTCCCCAGCGTCGAATCGACCAGCACGTAGCCGAGGCCATTGGCCTGCCGGCCCAACCAGGGTCCCAGCCCCGTCCCGGCCAGCACCCCGGCCTCCAGCCAGGCGAGCAACGCCGTCACGACGATATTGGCCAGCAGCAGCAGGCCCAGTATCGCCGGCGCCCGTCGGACGGCCTCGGCGCCGCCGCCGAACGCGCCGGCGATGGTGAAGCGAACCGGCCCGCTCAATCGAACGTCTCCGCCACGGCGCCGGTCCCCTCCTGGTCGCGGAAGACGACGTACAGCGACGGCCAGAACAGGATCCAGGCCATCGACAGCACCTGGCCCGGGATTCGCCAGAGATAGTTGTCGGTCATCCAGGACGGCGCCTGGCCGTCGGCCGGATCACGGCCGGTCAGGGACAGTGCAGCCAGGAGCGCCGAGAGGGCCAGGACGCCAAGGCCTGCCACAAGGAAGACCATCACAATGGTTCGCCAGCGTCGCCGACCGAGCCGCGCCGAAGCCTTGAGGCTGCCCAGAAGGGAAAGATCCCGATCAAGGCGAAACGGAACCGCCATGGCCAGAAACCAGATGACCACGACGTCGAGGATTGCGAATGGCAAGGACAGCAGGACCAGCAGACCGGCCTGCGTCACCTGCCCGGATGCCGCGATCTGTGTTCGCCACAGGCTCAGCGGCAGCGACGACGCATCGGTCAGCAGAACCAAGACGACGACCACTGGCAGGGCGCTGGCGCAGGCGCGCAACAGCGCGCCCGGGTCGGCGGGCCGCCGGTCGGTCGTCGCCAGCGTCAACTGCGCCAACACCGCCCCCATCAACCCCCAGGCCATGGCCCAGACCAGCATCTGCAAGCCCCGCAGCCCGATCTCGACCCAGCCCGTCGCCACCGGCAAGGCCTTCCAGGCCAGGCTCGCCCCCCAGCTGACCAACGGATAGGCGACCGTCAGCGCCAGCAGCATCGGCCAGTGCTGCTTCAGAACCCGACCGTAGACGCGAAGGGCCGGTCCGATGGCGTTGGGGTATTTCACAGCGCCGCTCATGCGAAGGTCTCGGCCGCCGTTCCGGGCGCCGGGCGCCCATGGAGACGACGCAGCTCGAGATAGAGCACGCCAAGCGCGATCGCCGTCAGCATCGGAGTGATGAAGAGCATCGGCGTGGCGAACGCCATGACGCTCAACCCCGCCACGGTCACGACCAGCAGGGGCGCGAGACTCACCACCGACCAGACGATGGCGAAGACCAGCAACCAGCCCCGATGCCCCGCGCTCAGAGCCAGGGCCGTGGCCACCGCCGTCCAGGGGGCGAGGGGCCGCTCCAGCGCGGCCGGCAAGGTCATGCCGAAGACGACGAACAGAGCCAGCCGGAGCAGGCTTGAAGCGAGGCCCGCCGCATAGATCAGAGGCGTCGGCTCGGGCGCGGTCGTCAGCGCCGTCGCGGCGAGCTCGCTGAGCCACATCAGACCAAGATCATGGACGATGAAGATCGCCAGCACCGTAGTCGCGGCGATCGCCGCGTGCCGCAGGCTCTCCGCGAGCGACCTTGGGGGCTCGCCCGTTCGGACGACGACCCCGACCATCACCGCCATGCCGATCACGCCCGGGACCACCGCCAGCAGCGGCAGGGCCTCGGCCCAGACGCTGTCCGCGCCGGCGTTCGTCATGACGGCGACCTTCAGCTGGTCTGCCGCCAGCAGGGCCAGGGCCCAGCCGCCGGCGACGGTCAGCAACAGGCCCCATCGCGCCCGCACCACATCCCTTGCCTGCAGCAGCAGGCCGGTGAACGACAGATTTTCCCGCATGACGTTCCCCCCGCCGGTTTTCCCTTGCTATCCCCGGCCAGCCGCTCGCGCCAGTACAGACCGGCTTGACCCCGCCCACGATCCGCTTAAGGCTCCCCTCGTTCTCCGGGGAGCCGCCTTGCGTGGCTGAGATTGGGGTTGAGGACCCCTGACCCGACGAACCTGATCCGGGTCATGCCGGCGAAGGGAGAGGGACGCGGCCAGAGCAATTCCAGGCCGTCAAACCGCCTTTGGCGCGAACCGGGTCTCCACAGCTTGAGGAGATCCATCGATGAACATCCATGTCGCCGGCAACGGCTCCACCCCGAAGAACGAAACCATCCCGACCGGCGAACGCCCGGGCAGCCGCAAGGTCTATGCCTCCGGCGAGCTGTTCCCGGACATCCGCGTGCCCTTCCGCGAAGTGGCGGTCCATCCCAGCGCCAATGAACCGCCGGTGACCCTCTACGACCCGTCGGGCCCCTACACCGACCCCGACTTCAAGGTCGATATCGAACAAGGCCTGCCGCGTCCCCGCGAGGCCTGGGTCGTCGCCCGGGGCGACGTCGAAGAGGTCGCCCATCCCCGTGAGGTGAAACCCGAGGACAACGGCTTCGCCGCCGGCAAGCACCTCGCCCCGCAGTTCAATGCCAAGCGGCCGATCTACAAGGCCCGGGCCGGCGGCCTGGTCACCCAGCTGGAATACGCCCGCGCCGGGAAGATCACGGCGGAGATGGAATACGTCGCCATCCGCGAGAACCTCCGCCGCGAACAGACCGCCCCCTGCGTCCGCGACGGGGAATCCTTCGGCGCCGAGATTCCCGACTTCGTCACGCCTGAGTTCGTTCGCCAGGAGATCGCCCGCGGCCGCGCCATCATCCCGGCCAACATCAACCACGGCGAACTGGAGCCGATGGCCATCGGCCGCAACTTCCTGGTCAAGATCAACGCCAACATCGGCAACAGCGCGGTGCTGAGCTCGGTCGCCGACGAGGTCGACAAGATGGTCTGGTCGACCCGCTGGGGCGCCGACACGGTCATGGACCTGTCTACGGGGCGCAACATCCACAACATCCGCGACTGGATCATCCGCAACAGCCCGGTGCCGATCGGCACGGTGCCGATCTACCAGGCTCTGGAGAAGGTGAACGGCGTCGCCGAGGACCTGAACTGGGAGGTCTTCCGCGACACCCTGATCGAACAGGCCGAGCAGGGGGTGGACTACTTCACCATCCACGCAGGCGTGCGCCTGCCCTTCGTGCCCCTGACCGCCAAACGCGTCACCGGCATCGTCTCGCGCGGCGGCTCGATCATGGCCAAGTGGTGCCTGGCCCACCACAAGGAGAGCTTCCTCTACGAGCACTTCGAGGACATCTGCGAGATCATGCGGGCCTATGACGTCTCGTTCTCGCTCGGCGACGGCCTGCGCCCCGGCTCCATCGCCGACGCCAACGACGAGGCCCAGTTCGCCGAGCTGCGGACACTGGGCGAACTGACCAAGGTCGCCTGGAAACACGGCTGCCAGGTGATGATCGAGGGCCCCGGTCACGTGGCCATGCACAAGATCAAGGCCAACATGGAAGAGCAGCTCAAGCACTGCCACGAGGCCCCGTTCTACACCCTCGGCCCGCTCACCACCGACATCGCCCCCGGCTACGACCACATCACCAGCGCCATCGGCGCGGCGATGATCGGCTGGTTCGGCACGGCCATGCTCTGTTACGTGACGCCGAAGGAGCACCTCGGCCTTCCCGACCGCGAGGACGTCAAACAGGGCGTCATCGACTACAAGATCGCCGCCCACGCCGCCGACCTCGCCAAGGGCCACCCCGGCGCCCAGATCCGCGACAACGCGCTGAGCCGCGCGAGGTTCGAGTTCCGCTGGGAAGACCAGTTCAACCTCGGCCTCGATCCGGAAACCGCCCGCGAATACCACGACGAGACCCTGCCGAAGGAGGCGCACAAGACGGCCCACTTCTGCTCGATGTGCGGCCCGAAGTTCTGCTCGATGAAGATCAGCCAGGAGGTGCGGGAGTTCGCCTCGGGCATGGCCCCGAACGAGATCGAGCTGGGCATGAGCCAGATGAGCGACAAGTTCCGCGAGCTGGGGTCGGAGATCGATGTGGCGGTGAAGGGGTAGGAAACGGGGACACATTGAAATCGCAGATTTCAATGTGTCCCCTCTTTATTCAGGATGCGGCGATGACCTCCACCACCATCCGCCGCCTTCAACCCGGCGAAGGCCCGGTCTTCCAGGCCATCCGCCTGATCGCCATGCGCCTCGACGAATCCACCTTCGGCTCCACCCTCGCCGAGGAGGAGGCCAGGCCGGACAGCTGGTTTGAAGATCGGGTACGGGCCGACGGGGTGTTCGTGGCCGAGGCTGACGGCCGTGTCCTCGGCGTCGTCGCCGTCGGGCCCAAGGCGCCGGCGAAAGAGCGCCACAAGGGCCTCGTCTACAGCATGTTCGTCCTGCCCGAGGGCCGGGGCAGGGGGCTGGGCGCTGCCCTGATGGCGGCCTGCCTCGACTACGCCCGCGATGTGGTCGAGATCGTCCAGCTGGTCGTTGTCTCGACCAACGCCGTCGCCGTCGCCCTCTATGAAGCGGCCGGCTTCGAGCGTTATGGTTTCGAACCGCGCGCCCTCCTGCAGACGGACGGCCGCTACACCGACGACCTTCACATGTGGAAGCGCCTCAAATGACCGATCCCGTCCACGCCTGGCACGCCTACGTTCAGAGCCGCGACCCCGCCGACCTCAGCGCCCTGATCGCCGAGGAGTGCGTCTTCGAAAGCCCGGTCGTCCACTCGCCCCAGGTCGGCAAGGCGATCACCGAGAAGTACCTGCTCTCGGCCCTGGGTGTGCTCAACAACGACAGCTTCGAATACCTCGGCGAATGGCGGGCCGAGCGCTCCGCCGTGCTGGAGTTCGGCTGCGTGATCGACGGCATCCGCATCAATGGCGTCGACATGATCTGGTGGAACGAGGCCGGCCTGATCACCCGCTTCAAGGTCATGGTCCGGCCGCTGAAGGCCATCAACATGCGGCACCAGAAGATGGGCGAGATGCTCATGAAGATGGCCGGCTGATTTGCCAAAGGGTGTGTCGCCTCCCGGGCGTCGGAATGACGTGCGCCGGGCTGAAGTTTGTCGCCCGGTTGTTCCCTGATTGTCGTCTTGATGGGCTGTTGTTGGCGTTCAAAAGCGCTGTAAAATCAACAGGCAAGCTCGCGATCCGGCCTCGACCTCGCTCAAATCTGCTATAATGGTCTCCCGCTTCGGTAAGCCCGTCTTTCCAGACCGTGCGCCTGGCGCTAGCGTTCACCCATGAAAACCTCCCGCCTGCTGCCCGTTCTGGCCTTCGCCGCCCTCGTCGCCGCCTGCGGCCAGCCCTCCGAGGAGAGCACGCCCGCCGCGCCGGCCGCCCCGACCGCGCCCACGGCTACCGCTGAACCCGCGGCCCCGGCGGCGCCCGCCGCCGCCGCCGCCAGCGGCGCGGTCGCCCTCGACCAGGAAGGCCTGCGCCTGGTGTCCGAAACCGGCTCCACCCGCCTGGTCGCCTTCGAAACCCCCACCGCCGACGCCGTCGCCGCCTTGAGCAGCGTGCTGGGCAATCCGGCCGACCGGTCGACCAACAGTGAGTGCGGCGCCGGTCCCACCGAGTTCGTCAGCTGGTCGAACGACCTCGACGCCCTCTTCCTCGAAGGCAAGTTCGTCGGCTGGAGCGCCGGCCAGCGCAGTGGCGGCAAGGTCACGACCATGGACGGCATCGGCGTCGGCTCGACCCGTCAGCAGCTCATCGAATCCTTTGGCGACCTCAAGGTCGAGGAGAGCACCCTCGGCATCGAGTTCACCGCCGGAGACATCGCCGGCATCCTCGACAAGGACGGCCCGGCCGGGAAGGTCGAGACGATCTGGGGCGGGACCAGCTGCGTGTTTCGATAATTATACCCGGTAATTATTGACGGCGGTTTTTGCCCGGTCTAAATGGCCGGCATGAAACAGGATCGAAAACAGCTCGTCCGCGACTTCAAGGAACGCAAGGTGGCCGCCGGCGCCTTCGTCGTCCGCTGCGCGCCTTCCGGCCAGGTCTGGGTGGACGTCTCCCCCAACCTGCACAATCGCCAGAACGGCCTGTGGTTCTCCCTGCGCCTCGGCAGCCATCCCAACCGGGCGCTGGTCCAGGCCTGGAAGGACCATGGCGAAGCCGCCTTCACCTACGAGGTCGTCGAGGAACTGCCCGCCGCCGAACGCTCCCAGTGGGAGATGACCAATGCCCTGAAGGACCTCTCCGCCAGATGGCGCGAGGCCCTGAACGCGGAGAAACTGACCGGATGACCGCCACCTACAGCCTGTTCGAAGGCCATCACCGCCTGGCCCAGGGCGAGATGACCGCCCTGGCCGCCGTCGCCCGCGCCTCTCTGGCGCGCGACCCCAACATCAGTTTCCGCGTCTTCGACGACACCACCGGCGAGCGGGTCGCGCTGGACCTCGAGCCACCGGCCCGCAAGTCGGCCGGGCGGCCCAAACTCGTCGTCGTCACCCGGGAAGTCGGCCTGCTGCCCCGGCACTGGGACTGGCTGGCCCAGCAACAGGGTGGCCCCTCGGCCGCCCTGCGCCGCCTGGTCGAAACGGCCCGCCGCGATCCGGCCACGGTCCGCAAGGACGAACTCAACGCCGCCTACCGCTTCGTCGGCGACATCGCCGGCGACCTGGCCGGCTTCGAGGAGGCCAGCCGCACCCTGTTCAACGATGACCGCGAGGGCTTTCTGGCCAACACCCAAGGCTGGCCGACCGATGTCCGCGGTCAGGCGCTCAGGATGCTGGGCTGGACCTGATCCAGGCCAGCGCCGCCGCCATTTCCGGGTCTTCCGCCCGGGCCAGGGCGGCGGCGCTGAGCCGCACGGCTATATCGGGCGCCAGGCCCGAATCCGGCTGCGGCGTCCGGGGCAGGGTGGCGACCAGCGGCAGGTCCGCCTCCAGTCCGCTGTTGGGGAGCTTCAGAAAGAAGAAGCCACTGCCGTTGATGCCCCGCAGATTGCCGCCGGTGGTCTGGCCGATCAGTCGGCCCCGGCCGGAGGTCTTCACCGTCAGGGCGAACTGGAAGGTCGCCGAGCTGTTGGTCGCCGATGTCAGCACCGCCACCGGCCCGCCGAACCGTCGCCCGGCCGGCGCGATGACGTCCCCCTCGGGGCCGTCGTCAAACCGGGTCATCCGGTAGAGGCCACGGCTATCCGGTCCGGTCGCGTCCTGGCCCCAGTCATAAAAGCTGCGGTCCCAGGTCGACAGGTAGGGCTTCAGATCGGCTGGGGCGGTGCGATAGCGGGTGTAGCGGTCATAGGCCGGCTTCTTCAGATCACGCTCGATCAGCCGCGCCAGCACCTTGTCGCCGCAGTCCATGCCGCCTTCATTGTCGCGGATATCGACCACCAGCCCCCGCGCGCCCTCGTCGACCAGCCGGTCCATGGCCGTATCGATGAAGCCCCGCCAGGCGAACCTGTCCTCGTCGAGCCCCCAGGTCGTCATGGTCAGCAAGCCGATCCCGTCCCGGATCTCGAATAGGAAGGGCGCTTCCGGCCGCACCGCCCCGCGCGGCTCGCCTTCCTTGAGACAGGCGACCTCGATCCGTCGCTCGGCTCCGCCCGGCATGGCTGTCCGCAACACCGCCGTCGGGCCCGCTTTCCAGAGGAGCGGCCGGTAGACATCGAAGGCGGCGAAGCGGTCGTAGCCATTGAGCGCCATGTTGGCCGCCCGCTTGCCGTCGTTGCCGCCATCCGCCCGCGCCAGTGGCAGAAGCCTTTGCAGCATCTCGCGACAAGGGACCCCATCAATGGACAGGACTCGCAGACCGCGCACAAGGCGGCTGTCGACCGAGCCGGTGATCACCATCTCGCCGTCGATCCATTGGAAAGTGAAGGGCAGCCGGTCCTGACCGCCGAACAGCGCCGCCTTGGTGGCGTTGGGCTGGTTCAGGGGGTTGGGATAGCTGTGCCCACAGCGCACGGCCGCCGTCAGCCGGGTCAGAACGAGAAAGGCCTCGCCCTGACTGCCCGCCGACCCCAGCTCGCGCTCCAGCCGATCGAACCGGGCGCTCATCCGGCCGGGCGTGTTGTAGCGGTAGAGACCCGGATGCAGGGCCTCATAGGCCCGGCGCAGAATCTGGCCGTCTTCCTTCCAGCCGGGGGCGGAGAAGGCGGGAAGGGGGGCAGAGAGTGCGAGGGCTCCGGCCAGAAGCGAGCGGCGGTCGAGCATGTGGGTCTCCATTGAGCGGCGTCGACCCACCCTGGCCGGCTGAGGTGTCTGCCGCGCCTCAGCTTCCGGAAACGGCCGAAGATTCATGATCTGAGACGCGCCATGCGCTGGGGGCCATGCCGTACCGCTGGCGGAAGGCGCGGTTGAAACTGGCCTTGGAACTGAAGCCGGCATCGAAGGCCAGGGTCAGGAGGTCGGCCTTGGCTCCGGCCCGAAGCGCCGCCGCGACCATCTCGGCCCGCAGGCCGTTGATCGCCTCGGAGAAGTTGCGTCCCAGCCCCTCGTTGAACGCCCGCGACAGGTGGCTGGTGTTGGTGCCCAGCCGGCCGGCCAGATCGGGCAGGGTCAGCCCCGGCTCGGCGGCCCAGCCGGCGTCCCGGGTCCGCGCCAGCCAGGCCTCACCCTGGGCTCGCCAGTCGCGGGTCCGGCTGGCCGGCGGCGATGTCTGGGTCGACAGGGCGGGGAAGGCGCGGCCGGCATTGCGCCAGCCCTCCAGCCCCAGGAAGGCAGCGAAGGCGCTGAGCGCCAGATAGTAGGGATAGCCGTCGAAATAGTTGAACGGACCGAACAGCCGCTCGGCGATCTCGAACAGAAGTCGGAGCGCCGCCACCGCCGCCAGTGCGGCCAGGACATTGCGCATGGCCCCGGCCGCGAACAGGCCGTCGTCGCTGCGGTTTGCCGCAAGCCAGGCGCGGTAGCGGGCCAGGAGTTTCAGGCCCAGCAGGCTGTAGGCGATCAGGGAGGCCAGGGCGGCGATGGAAAGCGCCGGGTCGATCCACTGCTCATCCACGCTGCCCGCCCAGGCCGACTTGAGGTCCATCGGCAGCAGGAAACAGGTGGTCTGGTAAGCAAACTGCACCGCCGCCGGCGCCAGGTGCCAGCGGTTAAACCGCCCGCCGGTCAGGGCGGTGAGATAGGCCAGGATCAGCGGCCCCGTGGCCAAGGGCACGGCAAACGGCGCGAAGGATAGCCAGGGCCAGGCGTCATAGGCCCCCGCGTAGCCGATGACATAGGGCGTCAACATGCCGGCCAGAACGACGAGCAAGGCCGCGAGCCAGCGGTTGGCCCGGCGGTTGAACGGGCCCTGGGTCAACATCGCGGCATGCACCAGCGCCTGCAGGCCGAAAGCCAGCAGCAGGCAACTCATCCACCCCAGACGGATCGGCCCCAACTCCATACGCGTTCATCTAGCGCGCGGCCTCGAAGGTCCAGCGTTGATGCGACGGCCATCCGCCCTAGCTCCATACGAACAACAGGAGTTTCCCCATGAAGCGTCTCGCCGCCTCCGCCCTCGCAGTTACCCTTCTGGCCTCGCCGGCCTTCGCCCAGGCCCCGCAGCCCGCCAAGCCGGTCGATCTGGAACGCTTCTACAGCGGCCAGCGGCTGGAGATCGGCCGCCTGCCCATGAGGCTGACGGATGGCTGCGTGGCCGGGGCGACGGCTTATTCCAAGGCCGACAAGGGCCGCATCGCCGTGCGCGACACCTGCCGCGACAAGACTCCGGCCGGCAAGGAGAAGGCGATCGAGGGCAAGGGCAAGATCGTCGACCCGGGCACAAACGCCAAGCTGAAGGTCAGCTATCCCTTCTTCATCACCTGGGAGTACTGGGTCCTCGACCACGCCGACGACTACAGCTGGTTCATCAGCGCTGATCCGAAGTTCGAGAAGCTGTGGATCTACACTCGCAAGGCGCCGCCCAAGGCCGAGCTGGATGGCCTGATTGCCCGCGCCAGGGCCCTTGGCTACGACACGGGCAAGCTGGAATACCCCGAGCCGCTGGTACAATAGCCTGCCGCTTCGATAAGCCGTCAGAACGGCTTGTCGGTCCCGGCCACGGTCATGCGCACAGGGGCGCTGGGGTGCAAAAGAAAGGCCCCGCCGTCCTGAGACGGCGGGGCCAATTCGTTTCAACCGTCGCTGAGCCTAGGCCTGGGCGCGGGCCGTGGTGTTCGGACCACGACCGCCACCGGGACGGAAGCGCTTGCGCTTCTTCGGCTTCTCCGCGGCGTTGCCGGCGGGCGGGGCCGCCGCGGCGCCCTCGACCATCGGGTCATAGCCACCGGGACGCGAGGCGCGCGGGGCGTTGGCGAAGTGCTTGCCGGCCGCATGGTCGTTGCGCTTGGCGGCCGGGCTGCGGCCACGGGTGTCGCGGGGATCACGCTCGCGCGGGGCTTCCGGCGGCTGGGCCGCCTTGAAGGCGGCTTCCGAAGAGCCGAGCACGCGGTCGTTGCGACGGTCCCAGCTGGGGATGGTCTGACGGGTGACCTTCTGGATGTCCTTCAGCAGGTTGCGCTCGTCGTCGGCCACCAGGCTGATGGCCGAGCCGTTGGCGCCGGCCCGGGCGGTGCGCCCGATCCGGTGGACATAGGCTTCCGGCACGTTGGGCAGCTCGTACTGGATGACGTGCGACACGCCATCGACATCGATGCCGCGGGCGGCGATGTCGGTCGCCACCAGGGCGCGGACGTCGCCGGCCTTGAAGGAGGCGAGGCTGCGCTCGCGTTGACCCTGGCTCTTGTCGCCGTGGATGGCGGCGGCTTCGACACCGATGGTGCCCAGCTGCTTGGCCACGCGGTCGGCGCCGCGCGTGGTGCGGGTGAAGATCAGGACGCGCTTCATGGCGCCGTCGTCCATCAGTTCGGCCAGCAGGGCGCGCTTGCGGCCGGCCTCGATGAACAGGATCTTCTGGTCGATCTTCTCGACGGTGGTGGCCTGCGGGGTCACCGACACCTTGGCCGGGTTCTTCAGCAGTTCACCGGCCAGCTTGCCGATCTCCGTCGGCATGGTGGCCGAGAAGAACAGGTTCTGGCGCGCCTGCGGCAGGGTCTTGGCGATGCGGCGGATCGGCACCACGAAGCCCATGTCGAGCATCTGGTCGGCTTCGTCGAGCACGAAGACCTCGGTCTCCGACAGGTTGGCGACCTTCTCGTTGATGTGGTCGATCAGCCGGCCGGGGGTGGCGACCAGGATGTCGACGCCGGCGGCCAGGGCGCGGACTTGGGGTCCATACTTCACACCGCCGAACACGACGGTGACGCTCAGGCCCATGTTCTTGCCGTAGGTGCGGAAGCTCTCGGCGATCTGGGTGGCCAGTTCGCGGGTGGGGGAGAGCACCAGGCAGCGGCAGCCGCGACGGGGCGCGGGCTTACGGGTTTCGGCCAGGCGCTGCAGGATCGGCAGGGCGAAGGCGGCGGTCTTGCCGGTGCCCGTCTGGGCGATGCCCAGGATGTCACGACCTTCGAGCACAAGCGGGATCGCCTGGGCCTGGATCGGGGTAGGGGAGGTGTAGCCCTCGGCCAGAAGGGCAGAAAGGATGGGCTTGCAAAGGCCCAGGGAAGCGAAATCGGTCAAAGCCGTTGGTCTTTCAAAATGCGACCGTATCCGCGCGGGCTCATTGGCCGGCGCGGTGGATCGCGGGGGTCGTTGGAAAACGCCCCGCGTATGGCGTCCTTATGGGGAAGTTCAGTCTCGCGCCTGGGCGAAGCGAATAAACGCTCCTCACGCGGCCGGGCGCGGCCGAAGGCGCAGATAAGCTGCGCAGGACCGCTGTATCGCGTTGCAGCATAGGAAAGTCAAGGATTCTCCGAAAGTTAGGGTGCGCGCTAGCGCACAGCGCCCGAATGCCGCAGCGCCTGCCGACCCACAGGGAGGATATGAAGCGACCTCGTTCGTTGTATCCGGGGCGTCCCAGCTTGCTTACCCGTAGAGCCTTCCTCGCCTCCGCCAGCGCCGGCGCGGCCCTGTCGATCGCGGCGCCGGCCATTGCCGACGCCGCCGCCTCGCCGGACACTGCCCGCCTGCTGGCGCGCGCCAGGGCCGCGCTCGGGCGCCTTGGAACGACCATCCCGCACCATGACATCGTCGCGGTCACCGACTACTCGGCGGTCAGCAAGACGCCGCGCTTCCACCTGCTGGACATGGCCGGCGGCACAGTAACCAGCCTGCTGGTTTCCCACGGCCGGGGCAGCGATCCGGGTAACAGCGGCTGGGTGAAGGCCTTCTCGAACGACTTCGGCTCGAACGCCAGCTCGGAGGGCGCCTTCAAGACAGCGGAGCTCTACAGCGGCAAGCACGGCCGCTCGATGCGGCTGGACGGCCTCGACCCCGGCAACAGCAACGCCCGCGGCCGCGCCATCGTCATCCACAGCGCCTGGTACGTTAACCCGGTGATGGCTGCCGGCGGCCGCATCGGCCGTAGCGAAGGCTGCTTCGCCTTCTCGGATATCGACCTGCCAAAGGTGCTCGGTCGGATGGGGCCGGGCAGGCTGCTGCTGTCGACCAAACTTTAGCGGGTCATCCCGGCCAGTATTTCCACAGCCTCTTCATGTCCGGCCAGGCTGATGAACGGCTGGTCGACGTCAATCTCTGCGTCGTCCTCACCGTTGTCGACCGGCAGGGCCAGCGCCTTCTCGAGGTATTGCCGCGCCTTGGCCTCATCCTTCGGCACGCCCTGGCCCGCGATGTTGATCTTGGCCAGCTCGACGAGCGCATCGCCATCGCCCAGCTCGGCGGCCTTGGCGAACCAATCGGCGGCGCCGGCCTGGTCGTTCTTCTCGCGGCAGAGGATGGCGATGTTGTTGGCGGCGCTGGCGTCGCCCAGGTCATAGGCCTTGCGGTACCAGTCCATGGCGGCGGCCTTGTCGGCCTTCACGCCAAGGCCCTCGTCGAGGAAATAGCCGACGTTCAGCATGGCGGCGATGTCGCCCAGCTCGGCGGCCTGCTTGAAGAAGCCGAACGCCTTGGCCTCGTCGCCCTCTTCCCAGGCGTCGTCGCCAGCGTTGAACAGGCGGTCGATGGTTTCGTCGTTGTCGGCCATGGCGGGCCTCCTGCTATCGAAAGCCCATGCTCGACGGGCGATGGGGCGGTATGGAGGCGCAGGGAGCGGGAATCAACCATGACCAAGTCCATGATCGCCTTTGCCATCGTCGCCAGCATCATCGGCGGCATGCTGACGGCCACCCATGGGCCGACCAACGCCATGCTGGCCCGGCCGCTGAACTCGCCGGTCAACGCCGCTTTCGTTTCGTTCGCCATCGGCACAGCCGTGCTACTGGTGCTGGTCCTGGCTTTGCGGATCAAGCCTGACCTGCAGGGGGCGGCCGCCTTGCCCTGGTACGCCTGGATGGGTGGTGTCTACGGCGTTGGCTTCGTCTGCGCGGCGGCCTTCTCCGCGCCGAGGCTGGGCGTGGCGACCACCATCACCCTGATGGTCTGCGGCCAGCTGTTGATCGGCATTATCCTCGACCACTTCGGGGCGTTCGGCATCGAGCCCAGGCCAGTGAATCTCGGTCGGGTCGCCGGATTGGCACTGGTAGTCCTCGGCGTCCTGTTGGTGAGGCGGAGCTGACCTAGCGAGAGGGTCTTGCCCAAACCTGACGCCGGCGTCACTGTCGGCTTAACAACGATAACCTACCGGGAGACGCGCCTGATGGCCGACCGTTACGACTACATCATCATCGGCGCCGGCTCGGCCGGTTGCGTGCTGGCCGGTCGGCTGACCGAGGACGCCAACGTCAAGGTTCTGCTGCTGGAAGCCGGCGGCAAGGACACCTCCATCCTCGTCAAGATGCCGGCCGGGGTCGGCGGGCTGATCAAGGACAAGGGCGACTACAATTGGGGCTTCTGGACCGAGGAAGAGCCGCATCTGAACAACCGCAAGCTCTGGTGGCCGCGCGGCAAGGGCTGGGGCGGCTCCTCGTCGATCAACGGCATGGTCTATATCCGTGGCCACGCGCGCGATTATGACCAATGGCGCCAGATGGGCCTGGGCGGCTGGGGCTATGCCGACGTGCTGCCCTACTTCAAGCGTTCCGAGAGCCTGGAAGGCGGCGGCGACGAATGGCACGGCGGCGACGGCCCGCTGCACGTTTCCAATGCCAGTTCGCCCAACCCCATCTACTCCGCCACCATCGAGGCGGGTCGTCAGGCCGGCCATCCGGTGACCAAGGATTTCAACGGCTTCCAGCAGGAAGGCTGGGGTCCGTATCAGATGACCATTCGCGACGGTCAACGGTGGAGCGCGGCCAAGGCCTATCTCTATCCTGCCCTGAACCGGCCCAATCTCACCTGCCTTACCGGCGCACGGACGACGAAGATCGTCATCGAGAACGGCAAGGCCGTCGGCGTCGAGTATGCGGTCAAGGGCGGCGAGCGCATTGTCGCCTATGCCGACGCCGAGGTGCTGCTGAGCGCCGGCGCGGTGCAGTCGCCGCATATCCTGCAGCTGTCGGGCATCGGCGTCGCCGACGACCTGGCCAAGCAGGGGATCAAGGTCGTGCATGAAAGCAAGGGCGTCGGCGCCAACCTGCAGGACCACCTGGACGTCACACTGAGCTGGCTGACCCAGGGCGTCGAGACGGCCTATAGCTACAACAAGGGTCTGAAGCGCCTGACGACCGGCATCAACTACATGCTGTTCAACAAGGGGCCGGGTCGGCAAAACTTCCTGGAATCGGGCGCCTTCCTGCGCTCGCGTCCCGACCTCGATCGGCCGGACCTGCAGATCCACACCGTGCTGGCCATCATGCAGGACCACGGCAAGGTGGTCATCGAAAAGGACGGCTTCACCTTCCACGTCTGTCAGCTGCGCCCGGAGAGCCGGGGAACCGTCGGTCTGCGCTCGGCGGATCCGTTCGACGATCCGACCATCTTCGCCAACTATCTGGCGGCCGAGGAAGACCGCAGGGCCATGCGCGAGGGCGTCAAGATCGCCCGCGAGGCGGCCCACCAGGCGGCGCTCGATCCCTATCGCGGCGAGGAGTTCTCGCCCGGCAAGGACGTCAAGACCGACGCCGACATCGACGCCTGGATCAAGCGCACCGGCGAGACCATCTACCACCCGGTCGGCACCTGCCGCATGGGCGCTGCCGGCGATCCGCTGGCCGTGGTCGACGGCGAGCTCAAGGTCCAAGGCATTGCTGGTCTGCGCGTCATCGACGCCTCGGTCATGCCGACCCTGGTCGGCGGCAACACCAACGCCCCGACCATCATGGTCGCCGAAAAGGCCAGCGACATGATCCGCGGCAAGGCGGCCCTGGCGCCGCTGGATGCGCCGGTCTACGACCCATCGTCGGTGAGGGCGGCCTAGCCATGCAAAAGCGCCCGCTCGGCCGGTCCCACATTTCCATCGCGCCGCTGGTGCTGGGCGGCAATGTCTTCGGCTGGACGGCCGATGAGGCGACCTCGCACAGCGTGCTGGACGCGTTCGTTGCCGGCGGCTTCGACTGTATCGACAGCGCCGATGTCTATTCCGCCTGGGTTCCGGGGCACAGGGGTGGCGAGTCCGAGACGGTGCTGGGGACCTGGCTGAAGAAGCGCGGCAAGCGGGATGATGTGATCATCGCCACCAAGGTCGGCATGTGGCCGGCCCGGCCCGGGCTGTCGGCCAAAAACATCGTCGAGGCCTGCGAAGACAGCCTGCGCCGGCTGCAGACCGACTACATCGATCTGTATCAGTCGCACCGCGACGACGCCGAGACGCCGCAGGACGAGACGGCCGAGGCCTTCGGGCAGTTGGTCAAGGCCGGCAAGGTTCGGGCCCTGGGCGCTTCCAACTTCGACGCCGCCCGTCTCGGAACGGCGCTGGACGTTTCGGCGCACAAGGGCGTGGCGCGGTACGACACGCTTCAGCCGGCCTACAACCTCATGGACCGGGGAATCGAAGGGCCGCTGCTCGACCTCTGTATCGAGCGGGAGGTGGGGATCATCAGCTACTATGGCCTGGCCAGCGGCTTCCTGACCGGGAAGTACCGGACCGCCGACGACTACGGAAAGAGCCCGCGTGGCGGCGGCATGAAGAAGTATCTCGAGAGCGAAAAGGGCCCTCGTGTTCTGGCCGCCCTCGACGCCGTGGCCGCCGAGACCGGGGCGACGCAGGCCCAGGTGTCGCTCGCCTGGATCATGGCTCGCCCGGGCCTGACGGCGCCGATCGCCAGTGCGACCAGCGTCGCGCAACTCGAGGAACTGATGGGCGCCGCCCGGCTGACGCTGTCGGACGCCCAGATGCACCGTCTGAACGAGGCCTCGGCCTAGGCGATCCGACGCCCGTCCAGCGCGGCAAGTCTCAGGCGGGGGCCGTCCTCGCCCGAGCGCGACAGGCTATGCAGTTTCAGTTCCTTGACCGTGCGGCCCATCAATCGCGCGGTCATGCCGAGCGGCTGGTAGAGGCCGAGGAAGCGGTCGATTTCGCCGTCGGCGCCGATAAGGGGCGCCAACATCATCTCCAGACCCACGGCGCCGCCGACGGCGTCCGAGCGGATCTCGCCGGTGATCTGCAGCGGCTCCGGCCGGCGGCGGATCTGTTCGACGGCCAGGCGCAGGGCGGCGCGGGCGGGCGGGGTGAACAGGGTCAGCAGGTTGACGCCGCGCAGGTCGCGTTGGTGCAACTGCGCAATCAGGCCGCCGACCAGCCGGAATGGCAGGTCGCCAGCCTCGCGGTAGCCGACAATCAGCACCTGGGGCAGAATATCGACGAAATCCATCGGGTCGATGTCGGCCCGCGCAGGCGCGACAAAGGCCCCGGCTCTCGCACGCCAATACTCCGTCAATCGTTCCGTGTTGGGATGAGCCATCGCTCCACCCTGCCTCCTGACGGTCCATAGCGACCGCACGAGGGTTGCAGGGAAGGATCGCGCCAAGGGATTTGTGTTTCGGAATGACACAGCCCGGCTCGGTTCTTGCATGGGGGCGACGGTGATTTTGGCGGGAGCGACCCCATGGGTTTGCGCAATACATTTCTTGGACTGGCGGCAGGGGTCATCCTGCTGCTGATCGGCTCGGCGACGCCGGACGAGGCGCAGGCCCAATGCTGTGCGCCGCCGCCGCCGCCCTGCTGCACCCCGCCCAGCCCGCCGCCCTGCTGCACCCCGCCGACACCGCCGCCGCGTCCGCCGAGCCCGCCGAGCTGCTGTGACAGCGGCGGCGGACGGGTCAACGTTACGGTCAACGCCAACGTCACGGCCGTCGCCGTCTCGGGCGCCGGCGGCCGCGCCGGCGCGGGCGCCGTTGTCTATGGCGGCGGCGGCGGCGGGGGGGGCGGCTACGTCGGTCCCGGGTCCGTCGGCGTCATCCAGGGCCTCAACGTCGAAGGCGCCCTGAAGAAGAAACAGGTTGCCTACGAGGCCAAGCGCACCCGCACCCGCAAAGTCGTCATCCGCGCCTACTGCGTCGATGACCGCGACACGCCGCACCCCGCCAGCCAGGTGTTCGCCGGCGAAGAGGTCGCTGACGGCTACGCCGGCGAACTGTACCGCTGCATCGCCGGAACCCGCATGCAGTGGACCGTTGTCGAGTGGGACATGCGCGCCAGCAACGAGGGCGGAAAGAGTTTCTTCTGCAACAAGAACGAAAGCCTCTACTACGAACAGGATCTGGCCGGCGGCCCGAATGGTGGAGCCGTCGAGGGCGGCGTCCGCGCCGGCCGCGTGGCCTGCCGTCCGCAACGCCCCGCCCGCGACTGCAATGAACGCTCACTGCTGCGCCGCTTCGGCGCCGGCGTGAAGGTGATCACCATCACCGAAGTCGAAACCTACACCGCCTACCGCGAGGAAACGGTCCGCGAAGAATCCTCGTCGAGCTTCACCATGAGCCTCGACGGCGGGGTCGGCGGCGCCGTCTACTAGACTAGGTCACGGGTCTTCCCGGAACCGGCAGGACCGCTGCTTCCTTAAGGCAGCGGTCCATTGTTTTTCCCAAGGTCGCAACCAGGAAGCCTTCCGGGTCATCGGAGGACACCCACCCGGTCATGTGGCCCTCGTAATCGGCAAACAGCCTTTCGCGCACAGCGCTGGCCCGCTCTTCACCCAGCCTGGTCGCCAGGTCATTGGCGTGGGCTTCCATCTGCGGGGTGAGACTGTCGAAATCGGTCTTGGCCGACAGAATACGCGGGTCGTCTGAGCCGCGCTCAATCGCCGCCTCGTAGATACCGCCGACCACGGCGCATTCGCCCCAGTGATACAGCATGTCTTCGTCCGGCTCTGCCGCGAGGACAGGGCCGGTGATCAGGACGAGCCCGAGGGCCAGGGTGAGGGCTTTCATCACTTCTCCTTTGGGACCACGACCAGCCGCCAGGCCTTGTCCCTGGCCAGGAACTCCCGGGCCGCCGCCTGGACGTCGGCGGCGGAGACGCGCTCCACCCCGGCCAACTGGGAGCGCAGGGAGTCGAGACGGCGGCCGTCGGTCTGTGCGTTCTCCAGCTGCGAGGCCCAGAACTCGTTGGTCTGCCGACTCTTGGTCAGGCGCTCGAGATAGGGCTTCCTGGCCCGGGTCATCTCATCCTCGGTCGGCGGGGTGGCGACAAGGTCGGCGACGATCTTGTCGACATCGCGGAAGAAGCCGTCGGCCAGGTTCGGCGGCACCTCGACACTGGCCATGACGTAGCCCCAGTCGGTCCACTCGGTGCTGGCCACGGCAGAGGCGTTGGGCGAGTAGGTCGCGCCCTGTTTTTCCCGCAGTTCGTCGGTCAGGCGCAGGCCGAGAACCTCGGCCAGGATGTTGATGTTGCGGGCCTTCTGGACGTTGCTGAAGAAGTCGTCGGTGCGCCAGAACACCAGGGCCGCCGACTGGTCGGCCCGGCCGTTGTGGAACAGGCGCTGCGGCGTGACGTTGGCGGTCGGGAAACCCACCTGTCGCGCACTCGCGGGCAGCGGCGCGGCCTCGGGACGTTTGGGCAGGGCGCCGAAGGTGGCGGCGGTGATCTCGATGGCGCGGTCGACCGTGATGTCGCCGACGATGATCACCTCGATCGGACCGTTGGCCAGGGCCGGCGCAACATTCGCCTTCACCTGGTCCAGCTCGGTCGCCCGGATCTCGGCGGGGGTCGGCCAGGTCCAGCGGCGGTCGCCGTTATGCATCAGACCGGCCAGGTCGCGGGACAGCATGCCGCTGGTGGTGGCCTGGTACTGCTCGTCATAGGTGGCCGCGACGTTGCGAATGCGCTGGAAGGCGGCCGGGCGCGAGGCGGCATCGGTCACATAGGCGGCCAGCACCTGCATCTGCAGCTCGGCGTCCTCGGGCCGGGTATAGCCGGCCAGCAGGAAGGCCTCGTCCTGGACGCCGTAGCTGGCGCTGTAGACCCGGGAGGCCAGAACCCGCTCCATGTCCTGGGTGGTGATCTTGCCGAGGCCGCCCTCGATGATCGCCGGCGCAGCCCAGGCCGTACTTTGCTTGTCGGACGGCAGGCTGAGCAGGCCACCGCCGACCCGGACCCGGACCAGCACCTGGTCATCGCGGAACTTCGTCGGCTTGACGGTGAGGCGGACGCCGTTTTCGAACCGGACCAGGGTGGCGTCGAGGTCAATGACGTCCTTTTCCTCGATGACCTTGCCCGGTGCGCCAAAGCTTTCGTACGGCCAGGAGCCCTGGGCCGCGGCGGTCGGGGCCAGGACTTCGCCCTTCAGCGACGCCTCATAGGCCTCCATCACCGCCACTTCCGCGCCGTTCACAGCGGTCGGGGTCGCCAGGAAGATCAGCGGGCCCTCGCCCTTGAAGGCGGTCTTCAGAACGGCCGAGACGGTGTCTGCCTTCAGATCCTTCACGACGGCCTCGAACAGTTCGAGGTTCTGGGCCGGGTTGGTGACGACTTCGGCGTCGCCGATGCTGCCGACGATCTCGGCGGCGAGGCCGGGCGTGCGGCGGGTGGCGGCGCCGGCGACGCGGGTCTTGAAGACGGTGCGGAACTCCTCGATCTCGCGGTCGAGTTCCGACTGCAGCACCCCGAACTGTACGGCGCGGCGCTGTTCGGTCATGGCGGCGGTCAGGGCCAGCCGCCATTCGCCGGGACGGCTGGTGACCGAGATGGTGGTCGCCTCGGCCGCATGCAGCAGGTCGCCCTTGAAGGCGCCGGCGCTGATGAAGGGCGGCTCGGTCCCGCGCATCAGGGCGTTGAAGCGGCGATTGAGAACGGAGAGGCCCAGCAGCTGTATGACGTCGTCGCGGCGCTTGGCGAGGCTGTCCTTGCGAAGCTTCGGGGGATTCATCCAGGTGATCTGCAGGGCTGTGGGCGAGCCCGGCTGCACGGCGACGAGGGCCGAGGGCTTGCGGGGGGCGACGGTCCCCAGGTCGGGCTCGACGCCGTCAGGGCCGCGGGCCGTCCAGTCGCTGAAGCGCGCCTTGATCTTGCCTTCCATGGCGTCAAGGTCGAAGTCGCCGACCATCACCAGGGTGGCGCGCTCCGGGCGGTAGAAGCCGTCGTAGAAGGCGACGAGGCGGTCGCGCCTGGAGGTCTTCAGAATCTCGACCTGGCCGATGGCATAGCGCTTTGGCGGCAGCTGGCCGGGCATCTGGAATTCCAGACGCTTCTTGTAGACCTGCCAGCCGGGGGTGTCGCGAGCCCGTTCCTCCGACAGCACGACACCGCGCTCGCGGTCGATGGCGCCCTCTTCAATCAGCAGTTCGCTGGCGGTTTCCCGCATCATCTGCAGGGAGATGTCGACGGTCTCCTCGTCGGTTTTCGGCAGGTTCAGCTGGTAGATGGTCTCTTCGAAGCTGGTCGAGGCATTGGTGTCGGCGCCGAAGGCCAGGCCATGGCGCTCGAGGATCTTGACCATCTCGCCTTCCGGAATGGCCCTGGAGCCGTTGAAGGCCATGTGTTCGAGGAAGTGGGCCAGGCCCTGCTGGTCGTCAGCCTCGTTCAGCGAACCGGCGCGGAAATGCAGGCGCATCGCCGCCTCGCCCGGCGGGGTCGCATTCTTCATCAGCGCATAGCGCATGCCATTCGGCAGCGAGCCGAAGCGGATCTGCGGATCGGGCGCGACGTCGGTCGAGGCCTGCGGCCACTGACCGGCGGGCAGGACAAGCGGATTGTCGACGGCCGGCCGGGCCCGGGGCGACTTCTGGTCTTTCGGCGGCCCCGCAGGTGCGGTGGCGACCGCGTCGGGCTTCTGGCCGGGGAGGAAGCTCTTGACCTGGGCGCAGGCGGCAAGGGCGGCGACCGACGCGGCGACGATGGCCGCGCGGGCGAAACGATTCAATTGGGGCAAGTCCAGAGCACTCGGATTTCTTGTTTGAAGAGCACCTTCGCCGCGCCTCGCGGCCATGGCAAGGCGCCGGTGTGGCGGGCGCGTGGAAGGCGTGATGCAAGGGTGACGCAGGTTGTGCGGCAAGTTATCTCGTAAATTCATAGGGTTGTGGGAAAACGGCGGTGGCCCCGCGGTGGACCTTTGGTGGCCCTCGGGTAGACTTTGGGGGAGCATTGAGGGCGCCTGCAGTAGACCGACGGTCGGTGGGCGGAGCAAGGAGAGCCGCCTATCGAAGCGGCAGGACCATTATCCCACGTCCGGCCGCAGTGGTCGGTCAGCGCGATTGTTTGTTGTGTCGGCCCAGATTGCGGCGAAGAAAACGGAGCGCTAGGGTCTGCTCATCCGGGGTGAGCGGTCCCCCGGTCAGGCAGTCGCCCAAGCACCGGGCCTTGAGCCGTGCGGAGACCGTTCCTTGACTGACAACCAGACTATCGCCCCGAGCTTCCGCGATTTCGTCCTCTCCAGCCTGAAGGTAGGTTGCCTGGGGTTCGGCGGGCCGGCCGGGCAGATCGCCCTGATGCATCGGGAATGGGTGGACCATAAGCGGTGGATCGACGAGCCGCGCTACCTGCACGCCTTGAGCTACTGCACCCTGTTGCCGGGGCCGGAGGCCCAGCAACTGGCCACCTATATCGGCTGGCTGCTGCACGGGGTGCGGGGCGGGCTGGCGGCGGGGCTGCTGTTCATTCTGCCCGGCGCGGTGCTGGTGACCGGGCTGGCCTGGCTCTATGCGGCGCAGGGGGACCAGCCGTGGCTCGCTGCGGCCTTCTGGGGCGTAACGGCGGCGGTGCTGGCGCTGGTCGCCGAGGCGCTGCAGCGGGTCGGCAAGCGGGCGCTGAACGGCCGTTCCGATCTGATCGTCGCCATCCTGGCCTTTGTGGCGCTGGCGGTTTTCAGCGCGCCGTTTCCCCTGGTGATCCTGGCGGCGGCGCTGGTCGGGCTGATCGGCAGTCGCGGCGTCGCCAGGCCTTCGGCCGCCCCGCAGATGCCCGTGCCGCTCACCCGGACGTTGGGGACAGCGGCCCTGTGGCTGTTGATCTGGTTGACGCCGCTGGTCGCCGTGGTGCTGACGCTGGGTCATGGCCACTGGCTCAGCCGGGTAGGGGAGGTGTTCGCGGCCCTGGCGGCGGTCACCTTCGGCGGCGCCTACGCCATGCTGGCCTGGCTGCAGCAACAGGCGGTCGAGGTGCAGGGCTGGTTGACCACGGCGCAGATGATCGACGGCCTGGGCCTGGCCGAGACCACGCCGGGGCCGCTGGTGCTGGTCAACGGCTTTGTCGGCTTCATGGCCGGCTGGAAGAACGGCGGCTGGCTCTGGGGGCTGGCCGGCGCCGGGATGGCGCTATGGCAGACCTTCGCACCGTCGTTTCTCTACATCTTCGCCGGCGGGCCCTACGCTGAGCGGTTGCGCCAGAGCCCGGCGGCGACGGGCCTGTTGCGGGCGGTGACGGCCGCGGTGCTGGGGGTGATCGGCAGTCTGGCGCTGTGGTTCGCGCTGCACGTGGTGTTCACCGGGGCGGCGATGGTGGCGACACCCTGGGGCGGACGGATGAGCGTGCCGGTCTGGGGGAGTTTCGATCTCTGGGCGCTGGTGCTGGCCGTAGCGGCGGGCGTGGCGCTGATCAGGTTCCATGTGAACGTGATGCTGGTGATCGTGGGGTGCGCGGTGGTGGGGTTGGTGAAGTGGATGGTGGGGATATGAACCCCTCTCCCAGAGGGAGAGGGAGGGGCCCGACCGCGCAGCGGTTGGGAGGGTGAGGGGTTATGATGTTGGAAGGTTGTCCGTTTGGCGCTCGGCCTTTGGACAGCGTAACCCCTCACCCGGTCCCGCTGTGCGGGACCGACCTCTCCCTCTGGGAGAGGTGATCTCTAAACCCGGTCAATTCCCCGGGCGGGTGACGTAGAAGCTGGCGTTGTTGCCGGTCGCGGTCGAGACGCCGACGACGCTGCGACCGCCCTGATTGCCAACCGAATTGGTCGCCGCGCTCGAGACGTCGCCGTTGTTGGTCTGGCGGTTGTTGACGTCCATCGTGCCGGTGCAGTCGCTGCAGGCATAGCCGGTGACGTCGTTGCCGACGGCGACGGCCTGGGTGTAGCTGTCGTAGCCGTCCGTGCCGGTGAAGGTGGCGATGACCTCGACGCCGGCGGTTCCGTTCCACTGGGTGTTGTCGAGCACCAGGGCCTCGCCGCTGTTGCCGGCGACAGCGGTGTTGCCGGCCCCGTAGGCGTTCGCCGCGGCCGAGCCGAACTGATAGGCAGAACTTTCCGCCTGGCTGCGTACGTAGGCATTGTTGACCTGCTGGCTGGTGACATCCAGCAGGGGGCCTTCGTTGAAGACGTTGGCGCTGTTGCCGACCGCGGTGGTGCTGGTGATGGCCGACTGGACGTTGCCGTAGGCGGTGAACTTGCTGGCCTGGACCAGGGCGCCGCCGTTGGTCTGGCCGAGGGCCAGCCGTTGAGCCGAGGCGGTGTCGCCGACCGAGCTGATGTTGTTGCCGACCGCGACGCCGCTGATGGCGCTGGTCCCGCTGACGTACTGCATCACCGCGCCGCCGTCGGCCAGGACATCGGCGTTGCTGTTCTGGTTCACCCGCACGCCGGCCGCGCCGTTGGTCAGGCCGAGGGTGGCGTTGTTGGAGATGGCGGTGGTGGCGGCGGTGCTATCGCCGGCCTGGGCCAGATCGCCCTCGATCTGGGTGCGGGCGGTGATGTTGTCGGTGAAGGTGGCGGTCTGGGTGAGGACGCCGGTCATCGTCGCCTGGTTGATCCCGACGTCGGCGGTGTTGCCGAGCGCCATGGTCGACACGGCCGTGTCTGCGCCAAGGCTGGCGTCGACGTTGACGACGGTCTGGGCGATCACCGACCCGACCATGGTCTGGTTCGAGGTCACCGCCATGTCGGTGCGGTCGCCGTAGGCCTGGACCGAGTTGCCCGTCGCCGTGGTGGACTGCTGGGCGCCCTCCTCGACGGTGACGATGTTCAGCGTGCCTTGAGCGAAGATATCGCCGTTCTGGACCTGGTTGTTGACGACCGGGCTCTGCGCGGAAGCGCTAGTAGCGGCCCCGCAGAGCGCAACCAGCATCACCATCGCGCTTGTCGTTCCAGCGATTGGGGTCTTCGCGAGTTTGCGCATTGTTGGTTCCCAGATTGTCGTAGGCGGGCGTGAAGCCGCCGGTCATGCCCGTCGTGCCCCCGGC
>Ga0164290_1001333_pt1 | contig 39652 bp, 37 predicted proteins | sample Micstemetagenome_FD_108782 | JGI IMG/M metagenome (GOLD analysis project Ga0164290, IMG submission 108782) | Contaminated culture microbial community from soil near Moab, Utah, USA - Microcoleus steenstrupii SON62 (Illumina Assembly) | ecosystem: Environmental > Terrestrial > Soil > Soil crust...
AAATACGGTCGGGTGTTCAAACCGACCGAGGTCAAGATGATGCTGGCGTCCTTCGCCAACATGGAGACCATCCACATCGCGGCCTACGCCCTGCTGCTCGAGACGATCGGCATGCCCGAGAGCGAGTTCGGCGCCTTCATGGAATACGAGGCCATGCGCGACAAGCATGACTTCATGGGCCGGTTCGGGGTCGAGACCAACGGCGACATCGCCCGGACCCTCGCCATGTTCGGCGGCTTCTCGGAGGGGCTGCAGCTGTTCGCCAGTTTCGCCATGCTGATGAACTTCCCGCGCCAGAACAAGATGAAGGGCATGGGCCAGATCGTCAGCTGGTCGGTCCGCGACGAGAGCCTGCACTGCGAAGGCATCATCAAGCTGTACCACGCCTTCAACAAGGAAACCGGGGCTGTCACGCCCCAGGTCGCCGCCGACATCGTCGACTGCTGCAAGACCGTGGTCGAGATGGAGGACCGCTTCATCGACCTGGCCTTCGAAATGGGCCCGGTGAACGGCATGACGCCGGACGACATCAAACAGTACATCCGCTTCATCGCCGACTGGCGCCTGCGCCAGCTGCACCTGCCGGAAGTCTACGGCGTGAAGGAAAACCCGCTGCCATGGCTGCAGTCCCTGCTGTCCGGCGTGGAGCATGCCAACTTCTTCGAGGCTCGCGCCACCGAATACTCCAAGGCCGCCACCACGGGCTCATGGCACGGCGCCGAGGGCGTCTGGGGCAGCTTCGACGCCCTGATGAAGAAGCGGGCCGAGGGCGCGGAGGCCTGATCCCTTGAGGCGGCCCGCGAACGTCGCCGTCGTCGGCTTCGGCAATGCGGGCCGGACCTTTCACGCCCCCCTCGTCGCCGCCGAACCCGGCCTGGCGCTGCACACGATCGTCAGCAGCCGGCCGGACGAGGTCGCGGCGGCCTGGCCCCAGGTGCGGGTCGCGCCGTCGCTTGAGGCCGTGCTGGACGATCCCGCTGTCGACCTGATCGTGCTGGCCACGCCCGACGCCCTGCATGCGAGTCAGGCGGAGGCGGCGTTGAACGCCGGCAAGGCGGTGGTGGTCGACAAGCCCTTCGCCCTGACCCACGTCGACGCGGCCCGGGTCGTAAACCTGGCCCGGTCGAAGGGCCTGTTGCTGTCGGTCTTCCACAACCGCCGCTGGGACGCCGACTTCCTCGCCCTGAAGACAGAGCTGGCAGGCGGACGGCTGGGCCGCGTCGTCACCGTCGAGTCCCGCTACGACCGCCATCGCCCGGTCGTCCGCGACCGCTGGCGCGAGGGGCCGGGCGGCGGCGTCTGGCTGGACCTCGGCCCGCACCTGATCGACCAGATTCTGGTCCTGTTCGGCCGCCCCCTGGGCGTGACCTGCGACCTCTCCATCCAGCGCGAGGGCGGCCTCAGCCCCGACCGGGCCCATGCGACCCTGAGATACGCCGACGGCCTGAGGGTCGAACTCAACGCCGCCATGCTGATCGCCGCGCCCGATGTCCGCTTCGCCGTGCACGGAACGCAGGGCAGCTGGCTCAAGTCCGGCCTCGACGTGCAGGAAGACCAGCTCAAGGCGGGACTGGCTGTCGGCGCCACCGGCTGGGGCGTCGATGCGGCCCCCGCGACCTTCGTCGACGGCGAGACCGGGGCCCGCTCGCCCGCGCCCGGTCCGGCGGGGAACTATCCGGCCTTCTACGCCGGCATCGCCGCCGCCCTGCGCGGCGAAGGACCCAATCCGGTTCCGCCGGAACAGGCCCTGGCGGTCATGGAGATCATCGACGCCGGTCTGGAAAGCGACCGCCGCCGGGCCGAGGTTCAGATCCCCGCGAACCACTCCTAGCCGGTCATGAGCCGGCTGGACCGGCCGTCGGCGGCGAGCAGTCGTAACGGGCGCAATAGAGGGCGCGCAGCTTCCGGGATCGTTCCTCGGGCATGCCGCCCATCAGCGCCTCCTCGAAGACTTCGTCCGAAGGCCGGGGCGGAGGCGGACCTTGTCGCGTCACCATGAAATTCATCTGTTCGACGGTCAGTCTGCGAGCGAATGACAGGATCATGTCCTCGGTCTCGCGGTCGTACAGGGCTTCGTCTACCGCGATCACCATCGCACGAACCTCGGCCTCGCGGTCGGCGTCCACATCAAGGGGCGTGGTGGCGAACGACCCTCGTCCGCCCACCACTCGCTCCAGATCCGCCACCAGACGCCTGGCGGCCGCGAGCCTTTCAGGCGAAGGCTCGGGGCCGGTCCAGGGTTCGGGCGTTGCGATCGCGCCCATGCGGAAGCGGGTCGTGAATTGCACCGTCGCCTTGCTCGCGACGCCGTCGACCTGTTGGGGGTTCAGGCGATACTGGTCGGTCACGGCCAGCGCCGCCCTGTCGAATCCCACACCCTTCGGGATGGTGGTCACCGAGCGACACCGCGCCAACAGTCCATCAGGCGTCACGGCGCAGTTGAGGGTCGCATCGCCCTCCAGTGCGGCCATGGCGGCGAAGGTCGGGTATCCCGAAGCCAGCGCCTCGGAGTCAGGGAGCGTCGCCCAGCTGGGATTGACGATCACTGACGACGCACAGCCGCCCAGCAGTCCGGCTGACACGACCAGCGCGCCCCACAACCGATTCATTCCCGCAACGCTCCTCATCAGATCCCCGCGAACCACTCATAGCCGCGGTCTTCCCAGTAGCCGCCCTTGCCGCCCCCGATGTGGGCGAAGCTTTCCACGGCCTCGATCCGCCGGATGTATTTGGCGTGCTTGTACCCCAGCTGCCGCTCGACCCTGAGCCGCAGGGGCGCGCCGTGCGGAACCGGCTGGGGTTCGCCGTTCATGGCCCAGGCCAGGATGGTCTGGGGGTGGCGGGCGTCGATCAGGTCGATGCTCTCGTAATACCGCTCCCCGTCCTCGCGCTGATCGAGGGCGTCGAAACAGTGGAAGACGATGTACCTGGCCTCGGGCTTCAGCCCCGCCTCGTCCAGCAGGGTCTCCAGCCGGACCCCGGTCCATTCGCCGATCGAGGTCCAGCCCTCGACGCAGTCGTGTTTGGTGATCTGCGTCTGTGCCGGACGGGTGCGCAGCTCTGCCAGGCTCAACGACAGCGGCCGCTCCACCAGGCCGTCGACGATCAGTCGGTAGTCCGCGAAGCCGTTGGCCTTCAGCGCCACATAGTCCGCCGCCGCGGGGTCGATCGAGCCGTTGGCCCGGAAGTCCGGCGATATCTCGGCCCGGCTGTAGGTCGGGGCCAGGGCGTCGCGCGGGATCAGCAGGCGCTGGGCCCGCCGGGTCAGGCCCTCGCCCATGCGCCGCGCCTGTTCGGCCAGGCTGGTCCCGGCCCGGTCGCAGGCGGACAGCAGGGCGGTCGCGGCGGTCGCGACGGCGCCGGTCAGCCAGCGGCGGCGGTTCATGGCGCGTCTCCCTCGTCCGTCCGGCGTCGTCCGAGCTTCGGCCCCGCCGTCGATCCCGGCGGCTGGATCACGAACCAGCCGGTGATCATCGACCGCATGTTGTTGACCGGCGCGGTCCAGATCACCAGCCCGACGTGGACGATGGTGAAGGCCACGATCAGCCCGGCCGAAATGAAATGCAGCGTCCGCGCCGACTGCCGCCCGCCCATGATCTCCAGCAGCACCCCGCCGATCGCGTTGAAGCCCGGCGACATCGACAGGCCCGTGACCAGCATCATCGGCAGGACGATCAGGATCATCGCCGCATAGGTCAGCTTCTGGATCACATTATAGGCGCGGGCGTGATCGTCGGCGGGGAAGCGGAACCGGGCATGCTCGGCTGCCGATGCGCCCAGGCCCCTGAGGTCCGTTCCCGTCGGCCAGATGCGGCGGGCGAAGCGCCGGGTCAGCAGGCCGTACGCCAGATAGACCAGACCGTTGGCCACGAAGATCCAGGCGAACAGGAAATGATAGTTCCGCGCCTCGGCCAGGTTCCGCACCTGCGGAATCAGCGCCCAGTCCGGCGGCGGCGGAACGCTGACCCAGGGATCGGCGAAGGTCGACCGCACGCCCCAGTACAGATGCGGATGGGCCAGCAGGATGTTCAGCCCGCTCATCAGCAGCACCACCACGGCCACGACATTCAGCCAGTGGCTGATCCGCACCAGCGGCGGGTGACGGTAGGTGTCCATCCGCCCGCCCGGCAGGGGACGGTCGGCGCGCCGGTCAGGGGCGCCTTCGGAGTCGTTCAGGGGCGGGTCCGCGGCGGTGTCGGTCATGGTCCCTCCGGCGCGCGGGCGGCGCCTGGAGGGAAGCTACGACGAAGCGGGCCGAAAGCGACAGTCGGGCGTCAGTATTTTGCGGGCGGGGCGGTGACGCAGACGCGGCGGCTGCGTTCGCAGGCGGCCATCTCGGCCTGCCAGGCCGCCTGGGCCCGTTCATAGGCCGCGCGGGCCGAATTCGAGGCCGCCAGGTCCGCCTCGTACTGGGCGCGCTGGGTTTCCAGCCGGGCGGTCTCCTCGCGCCACTGCGCGCTCTGGCGTTCGTAGGTCGCGGCGCTCTCGGCCTCGGCCCGTTCGGCGGCGGCGTTGCGGGCGGCGATCTCGGCGTTCAGCCGGATCGTCTCGGCGACCTCGGCGGGATTCTGCTCGGAGTCCGGAGCGGCGCTGTAGCTTTCGCCGCGCTGGAGCAGCCATTCCTCGGACCCGGCGGGGGCGGTCGATGTCTGGACCTTGGCCGAGACCGTGGCCTGGGGCGCGGTGGTCTGGGCCAGCACGGGGGCGGCGGCCAGCAGAAGGGCGCCGCCGGCGACGGCGAGGATGAAGCGGGTCATGGAAGGCTCCTGGGAGAGACTGAAGGCGGCGCCGTGAAGCTGTACGGTTTCATGGCGGTCCGCCAGACATAACGCCGGTCGCGCGATTTGGCGCCGCAGGGTTAATGCGGCAGGCGCAGCTCGAAGGTGGTGCCCGTCGGACCCGTCTCCACCAGCGTCAGCTCCCCGCCGTGACTGGCGGCCAGCTCGCGCGAAATGGCCAGGCCCAGACCCGCCCCGTCAGAGGCGCGGCCGCTGACGAAGGGCTCGAACAGGCTCTCGGACAGGCGCGACGGAATGCCGGGCCCGTCGTCGGCGATGCGGATCACGCAATCGCCGTCGTCGCCCGAGGCGGTGACCCGGACCACGCCCTTGCGGCCCGTGCCCCGGGTGACGTCGCCCTCGATGGCCTGACGGGCGTTGCGCATCAGATTGACGAGGATGCGGTGCAGCTGGTCCGGGTCGGCCTGGACGGCGAAGCGGGCGGGCAGGGCCTTCGTCAGGCGCACCCCCTCCGCCGTCAGACCCGCGTCCTCGGCCGCCGCGGAGAGGGCGGGGGCCAGGGGGATGCGGACCCGCTGCGGCGGCGGCTCCTCGCTCTTGCCGTACTCCAGCACATTGCGCGACAGGGTCGCGGCGCGGCCCAGGGCCCGCTCCAGCCGGGGCAGGACCCTGGCCACCTCCGGATCAGGGGAATCGGCCAGGCGCTCGGACGCCAGCTGGGCCGAGGTCAGCATGTTGCGCAGGTCGTGGTTGATCTTGGCCACGGCCTCGCCCAGCGCGACCAGCCGGGCGCGCGAGCGCAGGGAGACGCGGACCTCCTCCTGCATCCGGGCCAGCTCGCGTTCGACCCGGCCGATCTCGTCGTGCCGGTCGCTGGGCGGATCGCCTTCGGCCTCGGGATCGAGGGCGAAATGCTCGATGGACCGCGTCACCCGCCGCAGCGGCTGCAGCACCAGGAAGGCCAGGCCGCCGTACAGCAGCCCCCCCGCCACCAGCGAGATCAGCAGGGATGTCAGCAGGCTGTTCAGCAGGAAGGCCCGCAGTTCCAGCTTCAGCGGCTGGGCCGGGGCCAGGATCTCGATGAAGTCGCCCGAGCGGTAGCGCGGCCGCGCCTGCACCCGGATCGACCGGTCCGGATGGCCGAACAGGGTGCGCCACGGGTCGATGGTGCGGGCGATGGGCCGCCGCTGCCTCAGATCGATCAGATCGGGCGTACGGGGCAGGTTCGGGGCCTGCAGCAGAAGCCGACGCACCCCCTGGTCGCCGACGACCACGGCCTGCACCCCGCCGATGGCCAGCAGCTGCTCGGCGGTGTCGTCCTCGACCGCCGAATAGGGCAGGGCCTCGACCCCGACCGAGGCCAGTTCCGCCGACTGCAGCCGGTCCAGCAGCCAGCGCTCATGGAAGCTGGCCGCGCTGGGGGCGATGATCAGGATCTCGACCACAACCGTGAACAGGAAGGTCAGCAGCAGCAGCCGCCACGCCAGGGCGTCCGGCGCGTGGAACTTCAGCAGTTCGCGCCAGTCGGCGGGCACGCGCAGGGCCTGCCGGACGTCGCTCAGCAGGGGCCGGAAGCGGTTCATGCGGCGCTTAACGCAAAGCTGGGGCCAAAAGCTGCGCCGTTCATGCCGCCGCCTTCCGCCCGAGGGCCTTCTGCAGCCCCTTCAGGCCGAACGGCAGGATGACCGCCAGCACGAACACCCCCGCCATCGGGGCCCAGAACTGGCCGAACAGGGCCTGGAAGTCCGGGTCGGGGTTGGTCATGAGCAGTTCGTTCAGCCGGGCCCCGATCCAGCAATAGATGGTGTGGGCGGGCAACAGGCCGATCACCGTCGCGATCGTATAGGGCCCCAGACGCACGGCCATGATCCCCGCCGCGATATTGATCATGTGGAACGGCACCACCACGGCCAGGCGCGAGGCCAGCACATACCAGAACGTATCCTTGTCGATGGCCTGACAGACCTTCTGCATCATCCCCTGGTCGCGCTCGGCTTTCCGCCTCAGCGCCTCGCCCATGGCCGACCGGGCCACCGCATAGACAATGAGCGCGCCCGCGGTGGCGGCGATGGAGGTTGCGACCCCGCCCACCCACGGCCCGAACAGATAGCCCGCGGTGATGGTGACGAAGAAGACGCCCGGCACCACGCTGGCGGTCAGGACGGCGAAGACCGCCATCAGGATCAGCAGGCACAGTATGTAGTTGGCGTCCTTGAAGGCGTGGAATTCCGCCCCGTGATCGCGGATGGTGTCCAGCGACAGATAGCGGTTCCAGCCCATGGCGAAGATCATGGCGATGACGCCGGCCAGTACGATCAGAGGCGCAAGGCGTTTGAACCGGTTCATTCTCTCTCCGCCGAAGGGCCGTTGGCGTTGACAGTTCTGGCCCTGCCGCTTATACGCCCGCCCTTCCCGCGACGGACGTCTTTCCGCCGCCCATTTGTTTCTAGTCCCAGGAGCCGAACGTGAAGCGGACCTATCAGCCGTCGCGACTCGTGCGCAAGCGCCGTCACGGCTTCCGTTCGCGGATGGCCACCAAGAACGGACAGAAGATCGTTGCGCGGCGCCGCGCCAAGGGCCGCAAGCGCCTGACGGCCTAAGTCGTCCGGCGCCTGTGCTCGGGCGCATGGCCGAACTCTTCAAAATCGAACGCATGACTTCGCGGTCCCAGTTTCTGGCGGCCGCGAAGGGCGTTTCAGAGGCCCGCGGCGCCGTGGTCGTGCAGCGGCTGGACCGCGGCGACGACAGGCCCGTGGTGCGTCTTGGCTTCACCGCCACGCGCAAGGTCGGAAACGCCGTCGTCCGCAACCGCGCCAAACGCCGCCTGCGCGAGGCCGCGCGGGCCCTGGCCCCCCTGTTGGCGGTCCCCGGCAGCGACTATGTCTTCGTCGCCCGAGCGGGCACGGCCGACCGTCCCTGGGACCGTCTGCTTGACGATGTGAAATCGGCGCTTACAAGGCTCGCGACCCCGCGGCCGGCGCCCAAGTCTGCGCCTACGACGCCCGCAAACGCCGGCCAGGATTCCTGATCTCCATGCCTCCTCAAGACAACAGCCGAAACACGATCATCTTCGTCGTGATCGCGGCCATCATGCTGATGGCCTACAGCTATTTCGTCATGCAGCCCCAGGCCGAGCGCCGGAAGGCCGCCCAGCAGGCCGCCGTCGCGGAACAGACGTCCGGCGTTCCGGTCGCCGCGGCCTCGCCCGGCGCCGTGACCTTCACGACCGATCGCACCGTCGCCCTCGCGCGCGGCGGGGCCCGGGTGCCGATCAAGACTGACACCGTCACCGGTTCGCTGTCGCTGCGCGGCGCGCGGATCGACGACCTGTTCCTGACCCGCTACCAGGAGACGCTGGACCCCGGCTCGCCCGCCGTCGAACTGTTCCGTCCCGAAGGCATGCGCCACGCCTACCAGGCCCAGTTCGGCTGGAACGGCCCCAACGTCCCGGGCGGCGTTCCCGGCCCGCAGACGCCCTGGCGCCTGACCGAGGGCGCGACCCTGACGCCGACGACGCCGGTCACCCTGACCTGGGACAACGGCGCCGGCCTGCGCTTCACGCGCAAGATCGCCATCGACGACCAGTATCTGTTCACCGTCACCGACACGGTCGCCAACTTCAGCGCCCAGCCGATCGCCATCGCCCCCTGGGGCCGGGTCGAGCGGCAGGGCGTTCCGGACGCCCTGGGCAAGACCCAGATCCTGCACGAAGGCGGCATCGGCACCTTCGGCTCGGACGGAAAATACACGACCGAACAACTGAAATACCAGGGCTGGGCCAAGAAGCCGGTGCAGGAGCACACCTCCACCGGCGGCTGGATGGGGATCACCGACAAATACTGGCTGGCGGCCCTCATCCCGCAGCAGGACGAGCGCATCCAGGCCGCCTTCCGCGTCACGGACGCCGCCCATGCCGACATCCACTCGGCCACCATGCTGGGCGAGACGCACACCATCGCTCCGGGCCGCCAGATCACCGAAACCCAGCGCCTGTTCGCCGGCGCCAAGCGCAACGAGATCCTCTCGGCCTATGAGAAGGATCTGGGCCTGCCGCGCTTCATCTATGCGATCGACTGGGGCTTCCTGTTCTTCCTGACCCGCCCGATCTTCCTGCTGATCGAGTTCTTCTACGGCATCCTGGGCAATTTCGGCCTGGCCATCCTGTGCCTGACCCTGACCGTCCGCCTGATCATGTTCCCGCTGGCCAACAAGAGCTACGAGAGCATGTCCAAGATGCGGACCCTCCAGCCCAAGATGGAGGAGCTGAAGAAGAAGCATCCCGACGATCCGGCCGCCCAGCAGAAGGAGCTGATGGCGCTGTATCAGAAGGAGAAGATCAATCCGCTGGCGGGCTGTCTGCCCCTGCTGCTGCAGATCCCGGTCTTCTACGCCGTCTACAAGATGCTGTTCGTGACCATCGAGATGCGGCACGCGCCGTTCTTCGGCTGGATCCGCGACCTCTCTGCGGCCGATCCCTCGACCATCTGGAACCTGTTCGGCCTGATCCCGTGGGACCCGTCGACGGCCCCGCTGATCGGCGGCTATCTGACCGGCACCTTCGCGCTGAGCATCCTGGCCATCTTCTACGGCCTGACCATGTGGCTGCAGATGGCCATGAGCCCGCCCGCGCCGGACCCGATGCAGCGCAAGATCTTCGCCTTCATGCCGATCATCTTCACCTTCATCATGGCCACCTTCCCGGCGGGCCTGCTGATCTACTGGGCCTGGTCCAACATCCTGACCATCATCCAGCAGTATGTGATCATGCACCGCCTGAAGGCCGAGAACCCGATCGACACCTTCATCGAGCGGCTGAAGAAGGCGAAGGCCTGAGTTGGACGACTTCACCCCCGAGGAACTGGAGCAGGGGCGCATCCTGTTCGCGCGCCCCGCGACCTTCGTCATGGGGTGCGCCAAGATCGAGCAGCTGCCCGATCCCGACCTGCCCGAGATCGCCTTCGCGGGCCGTTCCAACGTGGGCAAGTCCAGCCTGATCAACGGCCTGGTCGGCATGCACAAGCTGGCCCGGGCCTCGAACGAGCCGGGCCGCACGCGCGAGGTCAACTTCTTCGACCTGGACGGCAAGCTGCGTCTGGTCGACCTGCCCGGCTACGGCTGGGCCAAGGCGTCGAAGTCGACGGTGAAGAAATTCCAGGACCTGGGCCGCGACTATCTGCGCGGCCGCGTCACCCTGAAGCGGGTCTATCTGCTGATCGACGCCCGCCACGGCCTGAAGAAGGTCGACGACGAGGCCCTGGACGCGCTCGACCTGGCCGCGGTCAGCTATCAGATCATCCTGACCAAGGCCGACAAGCTCAAGAAGGGCGAGGCCGAAAAGGTCCAGGCCGCGACCCTGAAAGCCGTGTCCAAGCGCGGGGCCGCCTATCCGGCCGTGATCGTCACCTCGGCGGAAAAGGGCGACGGCATGCCCGAACTCCGCGCCGAGATCATGCGCACCACGGGCGTGACTCTGTAGGCTTGCGAGTCGGGCTCGCGAGTGGTCCGGTGACGAAATGCAGTCGCGCACCATTCAGACAGACGGCCTTCGCCAGCAGATCCTCGAGGCCGGAACCGGCCCGCTGGTCCTGCTGATCCACGGCTTCCCCGAACTCGGGGTCAGCTGGCGCGCGCAGGTCCAGGCCCTGGCCGACGCCGGCTTCCACGCCGTCGCGCCGGACATGCGCGGCTATGGCGGGACCGACAAGCCGGCGGACGCCGCCGACTATTCGATCCTCCACCCCGTCGGCGACATGGTCGATCTGGTGCGTGCGCTGGGCGAGACGTCGTGCGTCGTCGTCGGCCACGACTGGGGCGCGCCCGTCGCCTGGCACAGCGCCCTGACCCGGCCCGACATCTTCCGCGCCGTCTTCGGCCTGTCGGTGCCCTTCCAGCCGCGCCGGCCGAAGGGTCCGCCGACGGCGGCCATGGCTGCGATCTCGAAACGGCTGGGGCTGGGCGATCTCTACATCAGCCGCTTCCAGGCCCCCGACGCCCATGCGGTTTTCGACGCCGACCCGGCGACGGCCCTGCGCAAGATGTTCCATGCTTACGACGGCGCCACCCCGGACGGTCGGCAATCGACCGGCTTCATCCCCGAGGGCCAGAGCTTCATCTCCACCGTCCCCGACGACGCGGCCCCCCCGCCGTGGATGAGCCCCGAACATTTCGCGGAGTATGTCGACGCCTTCTCGGCCGGCGGCTTCAAGGGGCCGCTCGACTGGTATCGCAATCTCGACCGCAACTGGTCGCTGACGGCCCATCTGCAGGACGCCCGCATCGGCGTCCCCGCCGCCTTCGTGGTCGGCGAGCGCGATCCCGTGCGCCACTATGCGGGCCAGCACGAGGCCGGTCTGAAGGACTGGGCGCCCGATCTGCGCCTGCAGGTCGTGGTCCCCGGCGCCGGCCACTGGATCCAGCAGGAACGGGCCGACGAGGTGAACAGGCTGCTGTTCGACTTCCTGCGCAGCCTGCCGGTCTAGCGCGCCGCCGCCTGTCGCTCCGCCTGTTCGATCGCCGCCGGCAAGCCGGCCGCCAGCCGTTTGGCTCGCCGCGCCGGACCGTCGTTCTCGCGGAAGCCGATCAGGACGTCGGGGTCGATCCCCGACACCTCATTGCTTCCGTCGGCCCGGAAGCGGGCGCAGTCGGGCAGGCGAAGGGTGGCGCCGCTGTGGCGCAGAACCACGTCCAGACCGCCGCGCGTGCGGCCGCACCCGGCGCCCCACGTCGGCCCGCCGAGGATGACCGCCGCGCGGTTGTCCTGCAGCAGGGCCGCGAACTCCTCGCTGGCCGAGGCGGTCCCGCTATCCACCAGCACGACCAGCGGCCCCTTCCAGACGCCGGGCTCGAAGGCGAAGGCCAGCGGCGTGAAGGCGTCGGCGGCCCATGGCTTGCCGATGATGGCCGGGTCCAGCGCCGCCTCCGGGCCGGTGCTGTAGAGGTCGCCCCGGCCCAGCCAGTCGCAGTCGGGAGTCCGACCCTCGAACAGCGGCGTCGGGTCGCAGGGCTGCTCCGCCTGCGCCCGGGCCGCTGCGTAGGCGGCCGCATATCGTTGCAGCCGCGCGCGGTCTTCCGGCGGTTGACCGGCCGCCGCCTCCCGCATCCGCCGCTCGCCGTCGGCCAGGGCCTTTATCCAGTGTGGATGGCGTACGAAACCAAGCCGGGCCGAGCGCAGCCGGACCGGCGTCACCGTCCGGGCCACGGCCTCGACCCATTCTGAGCCGCCGCCGTTTCCGGCGATGTCGACCAGCAAGGTCGAGGCCCCGGCCGCTTCGAGCGCGCGCAGACGGGCCGAGAAGTCCGCCGTCACCCGATCGGCGGCCAGGGTCGACAGCTGGTCGATGCAGGCCTGGTCGCACGGATCACCGGTCGGCCTCAGCCCGGCCAACGCCGCCGCGCAGGCCGCCGGATGAATTTGCGGCGAGAACTGCGAGATGCGGATCACGCCTACGGTCCGGCCGTCGACCTCGACCAGGCCGGCCGCGAAACCGCTGTCGCCCTCAAGCGGGCGATAGCCGGGCAGGCGGCTCGCAACGGCCGCGCCATCCGGACCCTCCTCCTCGAACCCGAGGGCCTCGCACGGAGAAGGCTCAGCGGCCGCGGCCGAGGGGGCGGCTTCGGCGGCGAGGGCTCCGGCCCGGGGCCAGATGAATTCGACGTGGCCGTCGCCAAGATAGCGTTCCAGCCGCTCGAAGACCGCGCGGGCCTCGGCCTCGCTGCGCGCGCCCGCCAGCCGCTGCCGACCCCTCTCGAACATCGCGCCCAGCGGCGCTTCCCGCTCGGTCACGGCCCACTCAAGATTGGCGTAGTGCGACGCCATCTCCTGCCGCACCTGCTCCAGGTCGGCGATCCAGCGGGCTGTGTCGAAAGCGGCCGCGTCGGGCGCGGCCGTTGCGGGGGACTGGGCGAAGGCGGCGGGGGCGACGGCGAGCGCGCACCCCAGGACCAGAGCGACAAGGCGCATGACGGACTCCCGATGTCCCCCGCGCTGTACCTCCCGCCCGCAAGCTTCACCATTTAAGAAATCGTAATGCCGGTCGTGTCAGGCGGCGGGCCTCAGGCTGGCCACGGCCTCGGCGGTGATCTCGAGGCTGCGGATGCGGTCGTCGATGTCGAACACCATGCCCGTAACCATGACCTCGTCGACACCCGTTTGCTCCACGAACGCCGCCAGCTTCTCGCGCACCGTCTCGCGACCGCCGATAGCGGCATAGGTCAGCCGGCTCTGCACCGCCGCGATCTCGCGCGCGTCCAGCACGGCCGTGATGTCGTCCACGGCCGGCTTCACCTTCGTCGGCCTGCCCGTGACCACCGCGGCGAAGGCCTGCTGCATCGAGGTCGACAGCCGTTCGGCCGCCGCATCGGTCTCGGCCGCGAAGACATTGATCGCCGCCATCGCATAGGGCTGGTCCAGCGCCTTCGACGGCCGGAACCCGGCGCGATAGGTCTGAAGCGCCTGCATCAGCAGCTCGGGCGCGAAATGGCTGGCGAAGGCGAAGGGCAGGCCCAGATGGGCGGCCAGCTCGGCGCTGAACAGGCTGGATCCCAGCAGCCAGATCGGCACCCTGGCGCCCGCCCCGGGCCAGGCCGTGACCCGCTGGCCCTCCACCGGATCGTCCAGGAAGGCCTGCAGCTCCATCACGTCGCGCGGGAACTGGTCGGCCGCCTCGAAATAGCGGCGCAGGGCCCGGGCCGTCTCGCCGTCCGTCCCGGGCGCCCGGCCGAGACCCAGGTCGATCCGGCCGGGATACAGGGCCTCCAGCGTGCCGAACTGCTCGGCGATCACCAGCGGCGCATGGTTGGGCAGCATGACCCCGCCCGAGCCGACGCGGATGCGTTCGGTCGCCCCGGCGATCTGGCCGATCACCACGGCGGTGGCGGCGCTGGCGATGCCGGGCATGTTGTGATGCTCGGCCACCCAGAAGCGCTTGAACCCCAGCCGGTCGGCGGCCTGGGCGAAGGCGGTGGTTTCCAGAAGGGCGCGTCGGGCGTCGCCGCCCTCGACGATGGGCGACAGGTCGAGAACGGAGAATGCGGTCATGTCCGCCAGATCGTGTCTGCGCGTTGCGATTCAAGACCCGCCCCGTTTGGTCGGACGCCGCGCAAGGCGTATCCTGACGGCGGAGGGCTGACCCATGATCCTGACATCGATGATCGCCGTCGCGGCGCTGCAGGCCGCGGCCGCGCCCCAGCTGGCCGGACAATGGGACGGCGTGCTCTCCGTGGGCGGACAAAGCCTGCGCATCGTCCTGCGCGTTGACGCCGCCGGCGCGGCCGTCGTCGACAGCCCCGATCAGGGGGCGAACGGCATTCCGGCGGTCGGGCCGACGCTCGAGGGCGGCGTGGTCCGCTTTTCGGTTCCCGCCGTCCACGCCGCCTTCGAAGGCGCCCTGTCCGCGGATGGACGATCCATCACCGGGGCCCTGACCCAGGGCGGGACGGCCATGCCCGTGGTCCTGATCCGCACCGCCGACACCGCCTCGGTCGCCGGGCCCTCGCGCCCCCAGACCCCGGCCGCGCCCTTCCCCTATCGCAGCGAGGACGTGACCTTCGCCAACGCCCCGGCGGGCATCCGCCTCGCCGGGACCCTGACCCTGCCGCCCGGCGACGGGCCCTTCCCCGCCGCCATACTGATCACCGGCTCGGGCGCCCAGGACCGCGACGAGACCATCTTCGATCACAAGCCCTTCCTCGTCTGGGCCGATGCCCTGACCCGGCGCGGCGTGGCCGTGCTGCGCTATGACGACCGCGGCGTCGGCGGTTCCGGCGGCGGAACCCCGGCCGAAACCACGGCCGACTTCGCCACCGACGCGGCGGCGGCCATGGCCTACCTCCGAACCCGCCTGGAGATCGACGGCCGCCGCATCGGCCTGATCGGCCACAGCGAGGGCGGCCTTATCGCCCCCATGGTCGCCCAGGCCGGCGGCGAGCCCGCCTGGATCGTCATGCTGGCCGGAACCGCGGTCCCGGGCGGCGACATACTGGTCGAGCAACAGCGCCGGCTCGCCACGGCGGCGGGCCTCTCTCCGGCCCAGGTCGAAGGCGGCAACGCCCGTCAGCGCGCCCTGATGGACGCCATCGCCCGCAACAGGGACGACCCCGCCGCCGCCGAGCGCGAGACCGTGGCGCTCCTCGTCGCCGAGGGCATGCAGGAGGCCCAGGCGAAGGAGGCCGTGCGGCCCATCGTTTCGGCCTGGTACCGCTGGTTCGTCTCCCACGATCCCGCTCCGGCCCTCGCCGCCGTCCATGTTCCGATGCTGGCGATCTACGGCGGCAAGGACCTGCAGGTCCCGGCGGACCAGAATGCGCCGGTCCTGGCCCGGCTTCAGCCGGCGGCCGGGATCGTCGTCCTGCCGCAGCTGAACCACCTCATGCAGACCGCCGAAACCGGCGCTCCCGCCGAATACGCAACGATCGAGGAGACGATCGCTCCCGAGGTCCTCAGGACCGTCGTCGACTGGGTGGCGGCCCGCTCGGGTCTCTGACCTCAGACCGGATGCGTCGGCTCCGGCCTGACCGGCGCCGGCTCGGGCGTCGAGGGCACGTCGGGCAGGGGGATGAACTCGACCGAATCCTCGCTGGGCAGGCTCATCCGCCCGGCCTTCCAGTCGGCCTTGGCCTGGTCGATCCGCTCCTGTTTCGAGTGGACGAAATTCCACCAGATGATGCGCGGCCCGACGGGCTCCCCGCCCAGCACCATGACGGTCGACGGCTTCAGCGCCTTGATGGTCGGCTCGGCCGTCGGCTCCAGAATGACCATCTGGCCCTCGTGGAAGGCCCGGTCCCCGACCTCGATCTCGCCCCTGGCCACATAGAGCGCCCGCTCGGAATAGCCGCCCGCGCCCTTCCCCGGCGGCGGCGCGGTGCGCACCCCCTCGGCCAGTTCCCAGTGGACATAGAACAGCGGCGACGACACCGGAGCGGCCGCCTTGGCTCCATAGGCCTCCCCCGCCACCAGCCGCGCGAACAGGCCGCCGTTCTCATAGGCCGGCTGATCGGCCTCGCCATGATGATGGAAGCGCGGATCGGTCTCCTCGGACTCCTCCGGCAGGGCGATCCAGGCCTGCATCCCGTGCATGGGCCCGCCTGTGGACCGCTTCAGCGGATCGGTGCGCTCGGAGTGGACAATGCCCCTGCCGGCGGTCATCCAGTTGACCTCGCCGGGCCGGATGGCCTGGGTCGCGCCGGTGTTGTCCCGGTGCATGATCTCGCCCTCGAACAGATAGGTCAGGGTCGACAGGCCGATGTGCGGATGCGGCCGCACATTGATCGCCTCGGATCCCGGCGCGAACTCGGCCGGTCCCATCTGGTCCAGGAAGATGAAGGGCCCGACCATCCGCCGGGCGTGGAACGGCAGGACGCGGCCCACCTCGAAACCGCCCAGATCCTTGCGGCGGGCGTCGATCACCATTTCGATCATGGTCGGGTCTCCTCGGACAGGGACAGGCGGCTGACCACGGCGGGCGCCGGGGTCGGGGTCGTCGGGCCGTCGCGGCCAAAATCGGTCCACTGGCTGCGCGAGACGAAGATCAGGTCGTCGCCCTCGACGAAGCCTGTGGTCGGGTCGCTCAGCGGCGCCCCCTCGACCAAGGCCTGGCGCGCGGTCACCGCCGACCAGTCGGCGTTCATCGTCAGGCGCAGCACGCGGTGGGTCCGGGTCCCGTTCTGCATGGCCAGGATGGAGTCGCCATGCCGCGCCAGCCCGTCGATCCCGCGCAGCTCGCCCGCATCGGGCGGCGTCATCGGCTCGTAGGTCTCGGCTGTCAGGGTCGCGGGGCCCTGCGCCACGGCCGCCAGATCAATCCGGTGCAGGCCGTTGCGGTAGTCCGCGAACACCAGCCAGCGTCCGTCCGCCGAAACCGCCATGCCCTGCGGCGAGGCCCGCTCGGGCAGTACGGCCAGGGTTTCCAGCGCACGGCCCGGCCGCCAGACGAAGATCTTCAACGCCCGGATGTCGGCGACATAGGCGGACCCGTCCGGCCCGACCGCCACGTCCCCGAACCGGCTCATCGGATCGGGCGACATCGCCCGGTCGATCACCGCGCCGCTGGTCCGGTCGATCCTCAGCAGGGAGGTCCCGCCGGGCTCGGCCCGCCCCGGCCGTTCCGCGATGACCGCATACAGCACGCCCCGCTCCGGATCGGCGGCCAGGCCGTAGAAGCCCATCTCCGGGTCCGCCTCGAGGAGGGTGGTCAGCCGCCCGTCCGCTTCGGCCCGATACAGACGGCCCAGCCAGACGGAGGACAGGATCAGGGCGCCGTCGCCCCCCCGCGCCACGCTCTCGATGGTCACGGGCTCGGCGGCCGTGGCGACAAGGGTTTCCAGCGTCTGCGCCGACGCCGTTCCCGCGGCGAGGGCCAGCGCCAGACCCGTCATCACCCCCGCCAGACCCCGCATGCCGCGACTCTCCGTGTGTGGAGCCCGACTATCCGACGTGAGGGGTCACGATGCCAAGGGGCAGGGCGGTCACATTCTTCACGCCCCGGGTGACGATATGGCTCTCGCAGTCCGAGACGATGCCGAGGGTCAGCAGCTTGTGGCGCAGGAACTGGTCGAAGGCGTGCATGTCCGAGGTGATGATCCGCAGCACATAGTCCTCGCGGCCCGTGATGGTGGCGCACTGCACCACCTCGGGCCATCCGGCCACGGCGGCCTCGAAAATGTCGAGGTTCTCCGTCGACGGCAGGCTCAGCTTGACGATCGCATAGACCTCGAAGTCCAGGCCCAGCTTGGTCGCATCCAGCAGGGTCACCCGCTTGCGAATGAAGCCCGTGTCCTCCAGCCGCTTGATCCGGCGCCAGCACGGCGAGGCCGACAGGCCGACCCGATCCGCCACTTCCGCGACCGACAATCCGGCGTCCTGTTGAAGGATATCCAGAATGCGGGCGTCGACGGGATCCAGATCGTCAGCCAAGGCGTTTCTCCTGATCTTGTTATGGCGCAATAAAATACCGCTGATGGGCATAGTGCAAGGTCAAATTCAGGCGAGCCTTGCCTGAAGCGTCGTGCTAAATCCCGCTCAGGAAACGCGGACGGATCAACCGGACGGCAGGACGGAATGAAGAAGCCCAATAGCCAAGCCTTGTCTTTGCGCGTGCCGGAGCCTTCGGGCCGGCCGGGCGACCCCACGGACTTCAGCCATCTGAAGCTGGATCCGGCGGGCGCTGTGGAGCGCCCCGAGGTCTCGACCACGCCGTTCGAGATGCGCGATCACGCCTTCCGGCTGATCCGCGTGCTGGACGACGAGGGCAAGGCCGTCGGACCGTGGAACCCGAAGCTGGACGCCGACACCCTGCGGCGCGGCCTCAAGGCCATGGTCCTGACCCGCGCCTTCGACGACCGGATGCATCGCGCCCACCGCCAGGGCAAGACCAGCTTCTACATGAAGTGCACCGGCGAGGAGGCCATCGCCGTCGCCCAGGGCATGATCCTGTCGCGCGAGGACATGGGCTTCCCCACCTATCGCCAGCAGGGCCTGCTGATCGCGCGCGGCTATCCGCTCGCGACCATGATGAACCAGATCTATTCCAACGCCGAAGACCCGATCAAAGGGCGTCAGCTGCCGATCATGTATTCGGCGAAGGACTATGGCTTCTTCACCATCTCGGGGAACCTCGGCACCCAGGTGCCGCAGGCCGTCGGCTGGGCCATGGCCAGCGCCTACAAGGGCGACGACAAGATCGCCATCAGCTGGATCGGCGACGGCGCCACCGCCGAGGGCGACTTCCACAACGCCCTGACCTTCGCCAGCGTCTACCGCGCCCCGGTGATCCTCAACATCGTCAACAACCAGTGGGCCATCAGTTCCTTCCAGGGCATCGCCGGCGGGCTGGAAACCACCTTCGCCTCCAAGGCCATCGGCTACGGCCTTCCGGCCCTGCGCGTCGACGGCAATGACTTCCTCGCCGTCTGGGCCGCGACCCAGTGGGCCGAGGAGCGTGCCCGGTCCAACCAGGGGGCGACGGTCATCGAGCTGTTCACCTACCGCGGCGCCCCGCACTCGACCTCGGACGACCCCAGCCGCTACCGCCCGGCCGACGAGCACGACAAATGGCCGCTGGGCGATCCCATCGCCCGCCTGAAACAGCACCTGATCGCCCTGGGCGAATGGTCCGACGAGCAGCAGACGGCCGCCGAGGCCGAGGCCGTCGAACAGGTCCGCGCCGCCGGCAAGGAGTCCGAGGCCATCGGCACCCTCGGCCAGTCGCGCCCCTCGGTGAAGACCATGTTCGAAGAGGTCTATGCGACCGAGGACTGGCGCATCACCGAACAGCGCCGCGAGGTGGGGGTCTGATCATGAGCGAGCAAACCACCTTCACCGAATCCGATCGCGCCGACGGCGTCGAGCCCGACATGGTCGATCAGAACCACGCCCCGAAATCGGAGGCGCCGACCAACGGCGTCGTGCCGATGAACATGATCCAGGCGCTGAACTCGGCCCTGCACGTCAAGATGGCCGAGGACCCGAACGTCCTCAGCTTCGGCGAGGACGCGGGCTATTTCGGCGGCGTCTTCCGCGTCACCGACCAGCTGCAGCAGAAGCACGGCCTGACCCGCAGCTTCGACGCCCCGATCAGCGAATGCGGCATCGTCGCCGCCGCCATCGGCATGGGCGCCTATGGCCTGCGCCCGGTCGTCGAGATCCAGTTCGCCGACTACATCTACCCCGCCTACGACCAGATCGTCTCCGAGGCGGCCAAGCTGCGCTACCGCTCGGGCGGCCAGTTCACCAGCCCGATCACCGTCCGCTCGCCCTACGGCGGCGGCATCTTCGGCGGCCAGACCCACAGCCAGTCGCCCGAAAGCCTGTTCACCCACATCGCCGGGCTGAAGGTCGTCATCCCGTCCAACCCCTATGACGCCAAGGGCCTGCTGACCGCGGCGATCGAGGACGACGACCCGGTCATCTTCTTCGAGCCCAAACGCCTCTACAACGGCCCGTTCGACGGCTGGCACCAGAAGCCGGTCTCGCCCTGGAAGGCCCAGGACCTGGCCCAGGTCCCGACCGGCAAATACGTCGAGCCGATCGGCAAGGCGCGCGTCATGCGCGAGGGCGCCGACGTCACCATCCTCTGCTACGGCACCATGGTCTGGGTCTCGCTGGCCGGCGCCGAACACGCCGGCGTCGACGCCGAGGTCATCGACCTGCGCACCCTCGTGCCGCTGGACATCGAGACCATCGAGGCCAGCGTCAAGAAGACCGGCCGCTGCGTCATCGTGCATGAGGCGCCCAAGACCTCGGGCTTCGGCGGCGAGCTGTCGGCCCTGGTGCAGGAGCGCTGCTTCTATCATCTCGAGGCGCCGATCGCGCGGGTGACCGGCTGGGACACCCCCTATCCGCACGCCTTCGAGTGGGAATATTTCCCCGGCCCCGAGCGGGTCGCCACGGCGCTGAAAGCCGTCATGACCGGAGGGCGTTGAGATGGGCCGCTACGTCTTCAAACTGCCCGACGTGGGCGAGGGCACGGCCGAGGCCGAACTGGTCGCCTGGCACGTCAAGGTCGGCGACATGGTCGCCGAGGACCAGATCATCGCCGACATCATGACCGACAAGGCCACGGTCGAGCTGACCTCGCCCGTCGCGGGCAAGGTGCTGGCCGCCCACGGCGAACCGGGCCAGCAACTGGCGGTCGGCTCTCCGCTGGTGGAGTTCGAGGTCGAGGGCGCGGGGAATGCGGGTGAGGCGCCGCCCCCCTCGAACCCTGCTCCGCAGGCTTCGGTCCCCCTGACAGGGGGACAGACGACAGCGGCGGCCGCCCCCGTCTCCTCCCCGCTCCGCGGGGAGGGGGACCGCGAAGCGGTGGAGGGGGGCCGCGCCGCCGGCGGCAATTTCGTCTTCAAGCTGCCGGACGTCGGCGAAGGCACCGCCGAGGCCGAACTGGTCGGTTGGCACGTCAAGGTCGGCGATACCGTCACCGAGGATCAGTTGCTCGCCGAGGTCATGACGGACAAGGCCACGGTCGAACTGACCTCGCCGGTCGCCGGGACGGTGGTCGCCTTGCATGGCGAGGCCGGCCAGCAGCTCGCCGTCGGCGGCCCCCTTGTGTCCTTCGATGTCGCGGGCAAGGGCAATGTCGCCTCATCGCCGGCGTCCGCAAAAGCGCCGGAGAATTCGGATACGCTTTCACCTGTGAAAGCGGAGACTCCGAAGACGGCTTCGAAGACTTCGACTACGGCGCCCGCGAAAGCCCTGGCCGAAGCCTTCACCACCCGCACAGCCGGCCAGCGCCCCCTGGCCTCGCCCGCCGTCCGCAACCGCGCCCGCGACCTCGGGATCGAACTCCAGTTCGTCCCCGGCTCAGGCCCCGCCGGCCGCATCGAACATGCCGACCTCGACGCATACGTCGCCTCGGGCGGACGCGGATCATCCGTGTCCGGATCATCAACGGGGTCCTCGTACGTCAAGGCCGAGGGAACGACCGAAACCCGCATCATCGGCCTGCGCCGCAAGATCGCGGAGAAGATGGCCGAGAGCGTCCGCCGCATCCCCCACATCACCTATGTGGAAGAGATCGACGTCACTGCCCTCGAGGAGCTTCGCGCACACCTCAATGCGACGAAGAAGAAGGACCAGCCCAAGCTGAACGTCCTGCCCTTCATCGCCCGCGCCATCGTCGTGGCCCTGCGCGACCAGCCGCAGATCAACTCGCACTATGACGACGAGGCCGGCGTGCTGACGACGCACAACGCCGTCCACCTGGGCATCGCCGCCCAGACGCCGAACGGCCTGATGGTCCCGGTGGTGCGCAACGCCGAGGCGCGCGACCCTTACGACACCGCCCTCGAAATCGCCCGCGTCTCGGGCGCCGCCAAGGACGGTTCGGCCAAACGCGACGAACTGTCGGGCTCGACCATCACCATCACCTCGCTGGGCACGCTGGGCGGGGTGGTCCACACCCCGATCATCAACCACCCCGAGGTCGCCATCGTCGGCCCGAACAAGATCGCCGAACGCGTGGTGGTCAAGGACGGCCAGATGGTGGTGCGCAAGATGATGAACCTGTCCTCCAGCTTCGATCACCGCATCGTCGACGGCTACGACGCGGCGGTCTTCGTCCAGCGCATCAAGGGCCTGCTGGAGCATCCCGCGACGCTGTGGATGGGGTGAGATAATCGATGTTTGGCAACCTATTCGCTGCACGGAAGAAGGTGTCGCCACTTCTGCCGGCTGCCAAGGGTGGCCAGATTCACGGGCATCTCTTCGAAAACCCGAAGGTTGGGATCCCGCGAAACATATACTGGGCGATCAACGTGGAACTGGAGCCGTTTTCCTTTGAGGGCGAGGAGCAAGATTGCTTCATCGGGATTGAGTGGCTGCTCCTGCCCATCCGGTCATGGACCGAACTGGATGGCGTCACCCTCGCCAGCTTGTCAGAACCCGATCTCATGGAAGCGAGTGTGTACCTCTTGGGCCAGCACTGGCCCGCCAATATCGATCAGCTCGAGTTCACCCGCATCGGAACCAGCCCGGAGTTTCGTGTCCGCTTGAAGGGAAGCGTGTCGATCGATGAACCCGGTATTCCGTCCCTTCTGAACATCGACATCGATACAGGGGCGGCGTTCACGGGAGTGATCGCGATTCCAGAGAACCTCGCTCTTAAAGCATCCGATGAGGCCGGTGTCGTCGCGGGGACCTCCAAGTTTGTCTCGACAAAAGATCTCGGGAACCCGGTGTGGGAAGATTTCAGATTTGTCCTTCCACCGGCGTTGGACCCCGGTCAGGCAGGTTGAAGATGCAGGCCTTTAAATCCAGGGCGTTGAGCCTCACCGCCGCGCTCGCGTTCATAGCGCAGGCCACGCCCGCCGCCGCCTGCCTGCCGGCTCCACCGCCGGCGTGGGACGCCTGGCTGGGCGATCCGTCCGTCGACATCTTCCTGGGCCGTGTCGAGTCCGTCGAGACCCTGGCCCCCGTCGACAACGGCGCCGTCATCGTCACCTCCGGCGTGGCCCACATCCGCAGCCTCGAAGTCATCCAGGGCCAGCCCGCCGCCGAGACCGCGCAAACGACCGGCGCGCTCAGCGTCGCCTACAAGACCCTGCCGGTGCAGACGCCGCTCTGCATCGACTACCTGAACTTCAAGCCCGGCGACCTCGTCGTCGTGGTCCGCGGCGACGCCGTCTTCGGCCGGGGCCAGAGCGACGTCCCCGCCCTCGCCGCCTATTTCGAGAAGCATCCATGACCCAGACCCTGACCGCCAAAGTCCTGATCATCGGCGCCGGCACCGGCGGCTATGTCGCCGGCATCCGCTGCGGCCAGCTGGGGCTGGACACCGTTCTGGTCGATGGCGGCGACGGCCTGGGCGGCACCTGCCTGAACGTCGGCTGCATCCCGTCCAAGGCGATCATCCACGCGGCTTCAAAGTTCGAAACCGTCAGCAAGGCCGCCGACGGCGGCACGCTCGGCATCACCGCCGCCAAACCCGCCATCGACCTGTCGCAGACGGTCGCGTGGAAGGACGGCATCGTCAAAAAGCTGAACAACGGCGTCGCCGCCCTGCTGAAGAAGTCCAAGGTCAAGGTCATCAAGGGCTGGGCCGAATTCTCCGACGCCAAGACCTGCACGGTGAAGACCGCCGAGGGCGACGTCGTCATCCGCGCCGAACACGTCATCCTCGCCACCGGCTCCGAGCCGGTCGAACTGCCCTTCCTCAAATTCGGCGGCGACGTCATCTCCTCGACCGAGGCCCTGTCCCTGCCGGCGGTGCCGAAGAAGCTGGTCGTCGTCGGCGGCGGCTATATCGGCCTCGAGCTCGGCATCGCCTTCCGCAAGCTGGGAGCCGAGGTCGCCATCGTCGAAATGGCCGACCGCCTGCTGCCCCTCTACGACAAGGCCCTGACCGATCCGGTCGCCAGATGGCTGGAGAAGCACGGCGTCGAACTCCACCTCGGCGCAAAAGCCGGCGGCTTCGACAAGGGCCAGCTCTCCGTCACCACCAAGGACGGGCAGGAGATCAGGCTCAAGGCCGACAAGGTCCTCGTCACTGTCGGCCGCCGTCCGCGCACCACGGGCTGGGGTCTGGAGAACATGGGCGTCGCCATGGCCGGTCCGTTCGTCAAGATCGACGACCGCTGCGCCACCTCGATGAAGAACGTCTGGGCCGTCGGCGACCTGACCGGCGAACCCATGCTGGCCCACAAGGGCAGCGCGCAAGGCGAGGTCGTCGCCGAGATCATCGCCGGCCATGACCGCCGCTTCGACCCCGTCACCATCGCCGCCGTCTGCTTCACCGAGCCCGAGATCGTCTCCGCCGGCCTCGGCCCGCTGGACGTCGAGGGCCGCGACGACGTCATCCAGGCCGTCTTCCCCTTGGCCGCCATCGGCCGGGCCCTGGCCATCGAGGCCGGCGAGGACGGCGGCTTCGTCCGCGTGCTGGCGTCGAAGGCGGACCACCGCCTGCTGGGCGTCCAGGCCGTCGGCCAGCATGTCGCGGAGATGTCCAACAGCTTCGCCCAGATGCTGGAGATGGGCGCGGTGCTGGAAGACGTCGCCGGCGTCATCCACGTCCACCCGACTCTTGGCGAGGCCTTCCACGAGGCGTCGCTGCGGGCGCTGGGGCATGCGATCCACATCTAGGATCGGTGTTTCGCCCAACCGTCACATTCTTGTGGTCCAAGCGGCGCGAACCACAGCCGTCCGGAGACTGACGATGACCCGCACCCTTCTCGCCGCCGCCTCGGCGATCGCCCTTCTCGCCGTCGGCGGTTGCGGCAACGACCAGTCCGCCGGCAACCAGACGGCCCGCGCGGGCATCTGGGCCGCCGGCTCCTCGACCGTCTTCCCCTTCGCCACCCGCGTGGCCGAGAATTTCGCCCGCACCTCGGGCGGCGCCGCGCCGCGCGTCGAATCGGTCGGCACCGGCGGCGGCATCAAGGAATTCTGCAAGGGCGTCGGCCCCAACACGCCTGACATCGCCAACGCCTCGCGCCCGATGAAGGCCTCCGAGTTCGAGCTGTGCCGCACCAACGGCGTCACCGACATCGTCGAGATCAAGATCGGCTTCGACGGCATCGTCATCGCCACCGCCCGCACGGGCAACAGCTTCAACTTCCGCCTCCAGGACCTCTACACCGGCCTGGCCAAGGAGGTTCCCGGCGCGAACGGCGCCTTCGTCGCCAACCCGGCCACGACCTGGAACCAGGTCAATCCGGCCCTGCCGAACCAGCGCATCCAGGTCTATGGCCCGCCACCCACCTCGGGCACGCGCGACGCCTTCCTGGAGCTGGGCATGGCTCCGGGCGCCGAGCTGATTCCGGCCCTGAAGGCGATCAAGGACGCCGACGGCGACCGTTTCGAAACCCTGGCCCACACCCTGCGCGAGGACAACGCCTGGGTGGACTCGGGCGAGAACGACAACGCCATCGTCCAGACCCTCAGCCGCACCCCCGGCTCGCTGGGCGTGTTCGGCTTCTCCTTCCTCGAGCAGAATCTCGACACGGTGAAGCCCGAGAGCATCGACGGCGTCGCCCCCACCGCCGAGACCATCGCCGACGGCTCCTATCCCCTGGCCCGCAGCCTCTACATCTACGTCAAGAAGCAGCACGTCGGCGTGACGCCGGGCCTTGAGCAGTTCGTGGCCGAGTTCATGTCCGAGGCCGCCGCCGGTCGCGGCGGCTATCTGCAGGACCGCGGCCTGGTGCCGCTGCCGGCCGACCAGCTGGCGGCACAGCGCACGATCGCCTCGGCCATGACGCCGATGACGGCTCCGGCCAAATAGAAGCGGACGTCAAGCGGTCCGGCTCGCTCCGGCCGCCTGATCCCGATCTCCGGCGGACTCCAGGGCGAGTCCGATCGCGCCCAGCAGTTCCTCCATGACGATCGGCTTGGCGACGACCGGCGTCATGCCCGCCTGCCGGTATTCCTCGAGCTGGTGCGTCATGACATTGGCCGTCAGGCCGATGATGGGCACGGGCGGGCGGCCGGTCGCCGCCTCTTCGGCCCGGATGGCGCGCGAGGCCGTGGGTCCGTCCATGACGGGCATCTGGACGTCCATCAGGATCACGTCCCAGTCGCCGTCGCGCCAGGCCTCGACGGCCAGTTCGCCGTTCTCGACGATGTGCGGCGCGATCCCGGCCTGGGCCAGAAGCATGGCCAGGACCTGACGGTTGACCGGATGATCCTCGGCGGCCAGCAGGCGAATCTCGCGATACTCCGCGACGTCGGTCGTCGCGGCGGCCGCTCCGGCCAGGGCGATCTCCAGCTCTCCGACCTGCTCGAGGGGCAGGCGCAGGCAGAAGGCCATGCCGTGCGGCTTGACGTGTTCGGCCTGGATCGTCCCGCCCATGACCCGGGCCAGTTCGCCGCAGATCGACAGGCCCAGGCCGGTGCCGCCATAGCGCCGGGTGGTCGAGGCGTCGGCCTGGACGAATTTCTCGAACAGACGGGGCAGCTGTTCGGGCGTGACCCCCGGGCCGGTGTCGCTGACCCGGATGATCAGATCGCCGTCCTCGCGCGAGACGTTCAGATCGATCCCGCCCTCCTCGGTGAACTTCACAGCGTTCGACAGCAGATTGCACAGGATCTGGTTCAGGCGCGTCGCGTCGCCGCGATAGCTGCCCGTCGCGGACGCCTCGACCGTCGCGGTGAAATCCAGACCCTTGCTCTCGGCGATGGCGCGGAAGATCGCCTGCGACCGGTCGATCAGGGTGTCCAGGTCGAAGACCGCCACCTCCAGCTCGATCTTGCCCGCCTCGATCTTGGCCAGGTCCAGAACGTCGCTCAGGATCGTCAGCAGGGCCTGTCCGGACTGGGTCACGACGCCCAGCCGTTCGCGCTGGCGGTCCGACAGCTCGTCGGCGGCCATCACCTGGGCCATGCCCAGAACGCCGTTCAGGGGCGTGCGGATCTCGTGGCTCATGGTCGCCAGGAAGCTGCTCTTGGCCTGGTTGGCCTCCTCGGCCAGCGACTGGGCGTCCTCCATCGCGCGGAAGGTGCGGGTCAGCCGCCCCCAGGCGATCATGCCGGCCATGATCAGCAGGCCGGAGGCGATCATGATCTGGCCGGTCGCCACCAGCGACATCCCGTGCCGAAGCGTCGCGACCGGAATCAGGGCGGTGTAGAACAGCTGCGGCGCCAGGGCCGCCAGCATCAGCGGCTTCGCGCCCGGACTGACCGTGACCGAGGTGATGACCGCGCCGCCCAGCAGCAGGACGCCGCAAATCAGGCCCAGCGCCGTTCCGGAGAACATCTCCACCGCGCCGAACAGGCTGAACAGCAGGTTGTTCGCGAACACCAGGGCCAGGCAGACCTTGGAATAGCGATCGTCGCCGAGCCGCTTCGCCAGGGCTCCGTCGGGCCGGAACCTCCCCTCCAGCGCCTGCAGCAGGCCGTAGGCGGCGATCCAGCCGAAGGCGAAGGGCGCGCCCGTCAGCGGGAAGAAGACCAGGGCCACCGCGACGCCGCTGCCGACCCGTGTTCTCCAGTGTCCCGCGCGGTTGGCCATCGCCTGCGCGATGTGCCGCGTCTGGTCCGACGTCATTCGACATCTCCCTCAGGGCGATAGAGCGCCGGTCAGGGTTCAGATACTCTTAAAAATCCGCCCGGGAATCAGGCGGCTACTTTACGGCGCAGCCGGGCGATGCGGCGCAGGCGGCGCCAGAACCGGCCCCGCTCGGGCTCGGGATAGGGCTGCAGATTCTCCACGAACTCTTCCGCCGAGGCCCGCCAGCTGAACTTCTCGGCATAGGCCCGCACGGCGGCGCGGTCGCATTCCAGCGCCTTCAGGCAGGCCGTGCGCAGGTCCGCGTCTATGGCCCCCGCATTCGAGCCCGGGATGATGTCGATGGGCCCGTGCGCCGGATAGGCGGCGACCGGCGTGCCCGTCGCCATGGCCTCCAGGATCACCAGGCCGAAGGTGTCGGTCCAGCTGGGGAAGACGAAGACGTCGGCGTCGCGGAAGCACCGCGCCAGCTCCTCGCCGAAGCGGGCGCCGAGGAATTTGGCCTCGGGATATTTCAGTTCCAGCTCGGCCCGCGCCGGCCCGTCGCCGACGACGATCTTGGTCCCCGGCAGGTCGGTCTCCAGGAAGGCCTCGATATTCTTCTCGACGGCCACGCGGCCGACGTTGAGGAAGAAGGGCCGGGGCCAGCTCTCGCCGCCCAGTTCGTCATAGATCCGCGGCAGGTCGGGGTTGAACTGTTCGGTGTCGACGCCGCGCGTCCACGGCGAGACGTTGCGGAAGCCGTGCGCCACCAGTTCGTCGCGCAGCGTCGGCGTCGCCACCATCAGCCGGCCCGACGGCTTGTGGAACCATTTCATATAGGCGTAGCCGACCTGCACCGGGATCGGGAAACGCGCCGAGACATATTCCGGGAATTTGGTGTGATAGCTGGTCGTGAACGGCAGCTTCCATTCCACGCAGATGCGCCGCGTGGCGATGCCGATCGGGCCTTCGGTGGCGATGTGTACGGCCTCGGGCTCGAAGGCCCGCAAGCGTTCGCGGATCTCTTCCTCGGCCCCCAGGGCCAGCCGGATTTCCGGATAGGTCGGGCAGGGGATGGTCTTGAACTGGCTGGGCTCGATGACGTCGACCTCGTGCCCCATGCCCCGGCATTCCGCCACGGTGCGGGTCAGGGTGCGGACGACGCCGTTGACCTGGGGCTCCCAGGCGTCGGTGGCCAGAACGATGCGCATGTGGGCCGGGTGGCTCCGCCGTTGATCGGGGAAACGGTCTAGCGGTTCCGGCGGGCGTTGGCGAGATGCCGCGCCCCCTCCCGTTCCGGCTCAAAAGCGTCTAGGACGCGCGCCATGAACGCACACGTCTCGCCGCCGGTCGCCCTTTCCCAGGACTGGGATACGCTGGATCAGGGCAAGTTCGCCAATGAGACCGCTACGGTGCAGGGCCTTCTGGCCCGCATGCCGCTGGACGCCGCCGAACGCGCCGCGGTCCTCGACAGCGCCATCGGCCTGGTCGAGCACGCCCGCGCCAGCGTCAAGAAACAGGGGGTGGTCGAAAGCTTCCTCCAGGAATTCTCGCTCGGCACCCGCGAGGGGCTGGCCCTGATGTGCCTGGCCGAGGCCCTGCTGCGCACGCCCGACGAGGACACCCGCGACCGGCTGATCGCCGAGAAGATCGGCTCGGCCGACTGGTCGTCCCACCTCGGCCAGTCCGACAGCCTGTTCGTCAACGCCTCGACCTGGGGCCTGATGCTGACCGGCAAGCTGGTCGACGTCGACGAAGAGGCCCGCACCGACCTGCCCGGCTTCCTCAAGCGCATCGTCGGCCGTCTGGGCGAGCCCGTCATCCGCGAGGCCGTCGCCGCCGCCGTCCGCATCATGGGCGAACAGTTCGTGGTCGGCCGCACCATTGAGGCCGCCCTGAAGCGCGCCAACCGCGAAGGCTGGCTGTGCAGCTTCGACATGCTGGGCGAGGGCGCCCGCACCGCCGCCGACGCCGAACGCTACGAAAAGATCTACGCCGACGCCATCGAGGCTGTCGGCAGGACCGCCAAGGGGCAGGGCCCCGAGGCCGGCCACGGCGTCTCGGTCAAGCTGTCGGCCCTGTCGCCCCGCTACGAGGCCACGCACGAGGCCCGCGTCTGGGACGAGCTTTATCCCCGCATCCTCCGCCTCGCCCGCATCGCGGCGAAACACGACATCAACTTCACCATGGACGCGGAAGAGGCCGACCGCCTCGCCCTGTCCCTGAAGCTGCTGGACCGCCTCGCCCGCGAGCCCGATCTGGGCGGCTGGACCGGCCTCGGCCTCGCCGTTCAGGCCTATCAGAAGCGCTGCCCCGAGGTGATCCGCCGCGTCGCCGAACTGGCGAAGACCAGCGGCCGCCGCCTGATGGTGCGTCTGGTCAAGGGCGCCTACTGGGACACCGAGATCAAGCGCGCCCAGGTCTTCGGCCGCACCGACTATCCGGTCTTCACCACCAAGGCCGCGACCGACCTCAACTACCTGGTCTGCGCCCGTCTGATGATCGAGGCCGCGCCCCACATCTACAGCCAGTTCGCCACCCACAACGCCCACTCCCTCGCCGCCGTCCACAAGATGGCCTCCGAGCGGAACGTGAAGATCGAATTCCAGCGCCTGCACGGCATGGGCGAGGCCCTGTACGACGCCGCCCGCGACGCCTTCGGCCCCGTCACCGTCCGCGCCTACGCCCCCGTCGGCGGGCATGAGGACCTGCTGCCCTATCTGGTGCGCCGCCTGCTCGAGAACGGGGCCAACTCCTCCTTCGTCCACGCCCTGCTGGACGAGCGGGTGCCCGCTTCCGCCGTAGCCGCCGACCCCATCTCCGCCGTCGAGGCCCACCCCGACCGCCACGCCAAGATCCCGACCCCGAAGGACATGTACATGGACCGCCAGAACTCGCTGGGCCGCGACTATTCGCAAGCCGCCGACCGCGACCGGCACCTCGCCGCCCTCGAAAAGGTCGACGCCGAGAAACTGACCTCGGGCCCCATCATCGGCGGCAAGCTGAAGGCCGGGACCAATCCGCAGCCCGTGACCAATCCCTTCGACACCACCCAGATCCTCGGCCACGTTTCGGAAGCGAGCACCGCCGACATCGACGCCGCCGCTGATGCGGCCGCCAAGGCCCAGGTCGCCTGGGACCGCAAGGGCGGTGCGGGCCGCGCCCCCGTCCTGCGCGCCATGGCCAACGCGCTGGAAGCCGACATGGACCGTCTGGTCGCCCTGCTGTCGCGCGAGGCCGGCAAGACCCTGAACGACGCCGTCGCCGAGATCCGCGAGGCCGCCGACTTCTGCCGCTACTACGCCATGCTGGCCGAACGCGACTTCGGCGGCCGCACCGAGCTGAAGGGCCCGGTCGGAGAGATCAACCAGCTGGTCCTGCACGGCCGCGGCGTCTTCGCCTGCATCAGCCCGTGGAACTTCCCCCTGGCCATCTTCACCGGCCAGATCGTCGCCGCCCTGGCCGCCGGCAACGCCGTTCTGGCCAAGCCCGCCGAACAGACGCCCCTGATCGCCGCCGAGGCCGTGCGCCTCTACTACAAGGCCGGCCTCGACCCGAATCTGCTGGCCCTCGTCCCCGGACGCGGCGAGACCGTCGGCGCCGCCCTGGTCTCGCACCCCGGCATCGACGGCGTCGCCTTCACCGGCGGCACCGACACCGCCACCATGATCAACAAGGCCCTGGCCGCCCGCCCGGGCGCCATCATCCCCTTCATCGCCGAGACTGGCGGCCTGAACGGCATGTTCGTCGACACCACGGCGCTGAAGGAACAGGTCATCGACGACGTCATCCTGTCGGCCTTCGGCTCCAGCGGTCAGCGCTGCTCGGCCCTGCGCCTGCTCTACGTCCCGCATGACGCCGCCGACGCCCTGATCGAGGGCCTCAAGGGCGCCCTGGCCGCCCAGGTCGTGGGCGACCCCGCCGACCCCGCCACCGACATCGGCCCCGTCATCGACGCTGACGCCAAGGCGATGCTGGACGCCCACCTCGAACGCCTCGGCGGCGACGCGAAGATCGTCGCCCGCGCCGAACTGCCCGCCGGCTCGGACAAGGGCTGGCTGTTCGCCCCGACCATCGCCGAGATACCGACCCCGGACTATCTCGAGCGCGAGGTCTTCGGCCCCATCCTGCACGTCTGCCGCTACGAGCCGTCGAAGCTCAAGGAGACGGCGGCCAAACTGGCCCAGCGCGGCTACGGCCTGACCCTCGGCGTCCACAGCCGCATCGAGGCCTTCGCCGAGGAGGTCACCCGCCTGGTCCCGGCCGGCAACGTCTACATCAACCGCTCGATCATCGGCGCGGTCGTCGGCGTCCAGCCCTTCGGCGGCGAGGGCCTGTCCGGCACCGGCCCCAAGGCCGGCGGTCCGTACTCCCTGATCCGCTACGCCTCCGAAAAGGCCATCAGCAACAACATCTCCGCCCAGGGCGGCGACCCGGCCCTGCTGAACCTGTAGGGGGTCGTCAGGACCGCCCCTCGTCCAACCAGCCCGCCGCCTTCAGCGCCGCCACCCTGGCGCGCGCGACCGGCGCTTCCAGTCCCGACGACAGCACGAGACGCAGGTTTCGGCCGTCGTGCACGACGCCGCGCACAGCGTGGCGCGCGACCCACCACGAGCGATGCACGTGCAGCCCCTCCAGGTCTCCGACCTGCCGGATCGCGCGGGAAAGCGGCGACAGGACGAGGACGGACCCCGCCGTCGTGTGCAGTCGGACGTAGTGATCCTCCATCTGCAGGCACAGCAGGTCCCGGCCCAGGCGCGGGGGCAGGCGGTCGAGTATGCGCGCTCCGCCCGCGGCGGCCTCCGGCGCGTCAGGCTTCGCCCGCGCATGGGCGGCGACGTACAGCGATGTGTAGACGAAGGCGACGAGCAGGGTCTGGCCGTACCACTCGACCCAGTCCACCGCCTCCCGGATGCCGGGCCACAGGGCGACGGCGATCAGCCGCGCCGCCAGCGCCATGGGCAGGCTGACCAGCAGGGCGACGACCGGAATCCATGTCCAAGCCGCCACGCCCCGACGCCGGGCGCGCGGCCAGACCAGACGCACGGCTGCGCCGACGCACAGACCGCTGAGCAGGCTGACCGCCATCCAGTAGGCCAGCCGGACGGGCAGGGTGTCGTTGAAGAAGCTTCCGAACGGTCCAACCACGCCCAGGACCGCGCCGGCGACTGCGCAGGCGGCGAGATCGGCCGCCCAGACGACCGGCGTATTCAGCCGCTTGTTCAATGGATCCTGCATGGCTCGACTATAGCGACGCCGGGCTGAAGCGGAACCGTTCGCCGCGCCGCGAACCCGGTCGCCCGTTCGCGAAATCAGGGTGGCGGGGGCGGTCCGACGACCCGCAGATCACACATCCACCTGGAGGTCCCCATGCTCGTTCGTCCCCTGCAAGCCCTGTGCGCCCTGCTATCGCTTCTTGTCGTCCTGTCCGCGTTTCCGGCCGTCGCCCGCGCGCCGGATCAGACGATCCAGTTCACCGACCGACACGGCGAGACGATCGAGGGCGGGGTCTGGCTGCCGCCAGTCGACGGGGACGCGGCCCCCCGCGCGCTGGTGGTCATTTCACACGGCAACGGCGGCTGGTACGCCGGGCATGACGACACCGCCCGGGCCCTGGCGGACGCCGGCTTTGTCGTCGCCGCCCTGACCCATCCGGGCGACAACTTCCGCGACCACAGCCGCGCGCTGCAACTGACCGGACGCGCGCCTCAGCTCAGCGCCCTGATCGATTACATGGTCGGCGACTGGCGCGGCCGGGTCGCCGTCGATCCTGACCGGATCGGCGCCTTCGGCTTCTCCGCCGGCGGCTTCACCGTGACCTCCATCGTGGGCGGTGTGTCCGACCTCGGCGCGATCCTCGATCACTGCGCGGCCCACCCTGACTTCTTCGCCTGTCGGCTTCTGGCGATGGACCCGATCAAGGCAGTGGTCTGGCGCCCGGAAACCCGCGACGCCCGGGTGAAGGCGGCCGTCATCGCCGCCCCCGCCCTCGGCGAGTCCTTCACCACCGCCAGCCTCGCCGCGATCACCCTGCCGATCCAGCTCTGGCAGGCCGCCGACGACCAGATCCTGCCCGCGCCGTATAATGTCGAGCCGATCCGCGACAGGCTGGGCCGCGCGCCGGAATATCACCGTGTCGCGGATGCCGGTCACTACGACTTCCTGACCGCCTGTGAGCCGCGGATGAAGGCGGAACTGCCGGAGCTCTGCACCTCGGCCCCCGGCTTCGACAGGGCCGCCTTCAAGGCGGAGTTCAACAGCCAGGTGGCGGCCTTCTTCCGCACCGCCCTGTCGGCGGCGCCCTGACCGGGTGGAGCCCGCCCGGGACGGCGGCCCGCGCTGCACGCCCTAGTGGAAGATGCCCACCGCCCCCTCGATCCAGATCAGGGCGACGATGGCGACGACGAACAGGGAGAACCCGATCCGGACTGCCGGATTGCGCACGCGCCACGCGACCAGCTCGATCACGGCCCCGCCGCCGATCAGCAGCACGCCGGCGAAGACGAAGTCGCTCGTGGTCCAGTTGACCTCCTCGGTGAACTGCATGGCGACCAGGGGCGCCGTCAGGACCAGGGCCACCGCCCCCCAGCCCAGCATCCGCAGGGCCTTCCACAGCTGGTCCAGATCCTCGTTCGTCACCTTCATGTCGCTCTCCCCTTGGCTATCGACGACCGGACCATGCGATGGCGGCCGCCTGAGCGGCATGAGCGAATTGTGAGCAGTTGCTGAAAAGCGGCCCCGGAACGACGAAAGCCGGCTCCGCATCGCTGCGGAACCGGCTCCCGTCATCCCTTGACGCACACCACCTGACGCAGGGTGTGAACCACCTCGATCAGGTCGGCCTGGGCCGCGATGACCGCGTCGATGTCCTTGTAGGCCATCGGCGTTTCGTCGATCACCTCGGCGTCCTTGCGGCACTCGACGCCTTCGGTGGCGCGGACATGGTCCTCCACCGTGAAGCGCCGCTTCGCCTCGGTCCGGCTCATGGCCCGACCGGCGCCGTGCGAGCAGGTGCAGAACGAGTCCGCATTGCCCTTGCCGCGCACGATGAAGGACTTCGCCCCCATCGAGCCGGGGATGATGCCCAGCTCGCCGTCCTTCGCCGACACCGCGCCCTTCCGGGTCAGGAACACGTCCTTGCCGAAATGGCGCTCCCTCGAGACGTAGTTGTGGTGGCAGTTCACCGCCTCCTGCGTCGTCTCGAGGTCCGGCCAGAACGCCCGCAGCACGTTCAGGACGCTGTCCATCATCACCTCGCGGTTGGCGCGGGCGTAACGCTGCGCCCAGGACACGGCCTTGACGTAGTCGTTGAAGCCCTCGGACCCCTCGGGGAAGTAGGCGAGGTCCTGATCCGGCAGGTTCAGGAACCAGCGCCGCGACTCCTGCTTGGCCCGCTCGATGAAATAGGTCCCGAACCGGTTCCCCACCCCGCGCGAACCCGAGTGCAGCATCACCCACACGTCTCCCGCCTCATCGAGGCAAAGCTCGATGAAGTGGTTGCCCGTCCCCAGCGTGCCCAGGTGGCCGTAGCCACGCGGGTGCGCCGCCCTGGGGTGCTTCTCCACCACGGCGTCATAGCCCGTCTTCAGCGCCTCCCACCGGGAAGCGGCCGAGGCCGGCGGCTCGGACGACCAGGCGCCCTTGTCGTTGCGTCCGCCGTTGTCGGTGCGGCCGTGCGGAACGGCCGCCTCGATCGCGGAGCGGATGCCCGACAGGTCGTCCGGCAGGTGTTCGGCGCGGATCGAGGTCCGCACCGCCATCATGCCGCAGCCGATGTCCACGCCCACGGCGGCCGGGATGATGGCCCCCACGGTCGGGATCACCGAACCCACCGTCGCGCCCATGCCCCAGTGCACGTCGGGCATGACCGCGACGTGCGAGTGGATGAACGGCAGCGACGCCACGTTCCTCAGCTGCTTCAGCGCCGCATCCTCGATGGGCACGCCCCGGGTCCACGCCTTGATGGGCGCCCCCGGGCTTTCGATCACGTCATAGCCACGCATGGCCGACGTCTCCCTCTCTGTCTGATCCTCCCGGACCGACCGTCAGGCGTCTTGCAGATACAAGAAACCCCTCCGGCCGGAGGCGGGAGGGGTTTCTGGAAAAACCGAAGTCGATGCGACCGGCTGTTCTCCTACGTCCTCTCCGCGCGCACGCCCTTGCCCTCGACCGGCTGGCGGTCGAGCTGCATGGGCAGGCTGGCGTTGAAGAAACAGGTGAACATGGTCGTCTCGTTTTCGGGACGCCGCTGATATCCGAAAGTTGTGCGGGGCGCCAGCCCCGAAAATGGCCGAGGCCGCGTCAGCCCTTCGGCCACCCGCCCGCGCGGCTCAGGGCGCTCGGCGCCGGCCGGCCGATCTTCTCGCCGATCCAGCGGGCGGTTTCGATCAGGCCGTCGAGGTCGTAGCCGGTCGAATATCCGGCCCGCTCCAGCATGTAGACCAGATCCTCGGTGGCGATATTGCCGGTGGCTCCGGGCGCGAAGGGACAGCCGCCGATGCCCCCGACCGAGGCGTCCAGCACATCCACCCCCGCCTCGACGCCGGCGTAGGCGTTGGCCAGTCCGGTGTTCCTCGTGTCGTGGAAATGCAGCCGCAGGGTCGCCTCCGGCGCCGCCTTGCGCGCCGCCTCGACCTTCCGCGTCACGCTCCACGGATCGCCGACGCCGATCGTGTCGGCCAGGGCGATCTCGCCGACGCCCAGCGCCGCGATCCGCTCCACCAGCTCGGCCACCTGATCCGTCGACACCTCGCCGTCGAACGGACAGCCCCAGACGCAGGACAGGGTGGCCGACAGCGACGGCGTCGCCCCCGGAGCCCCTTCGGCGTTGGCCCGCCCGGCCACGATGTCGGCCAGCATCTGCACCTGCTGGTCGACGGTCAGCCCCTGGTTCTTCAGCCCGAAACCGTCGGTCGCCGACATGGCCACATTGACCTCGTCCACCGCCGTTCCCAGCGCCCGGTCATAGCCCTTGCCGTTCAGCACCAGTCCGATGCGGCTGCGCCCCGCCTCTTTCGGCAGGGCGGCCATGACTTCCTCGGCCCCCGCCATCTGCGGCACATACTTGGGATGGACGAAGCTGACCGCCTCGATCCGCCGCGCCCCCGCCGCCTCCAGCCGCCGCACCAGTTCGACGCGCACGGCCGGCTCCAGCACCGCCTTCTCGTTCTGCAGGCCGTCGCGCGGCCCGACCTCGACGATGGTGATGGCGCGGCTCATCGCCCGGGCCCGGGGGAGGGCGCCCCCGCCGGCGCCAGTCCGGGCGGGGCGTAGACGGTCAGGCTGACGTCGTCGCCCTTGGAATAGTTGTGCCCGTTGACCACGCCCACAGCGCGCCCGGCGACGCCCAGCCGGGCGGACTCCGCGTGGAAGGCGTCGGCGTCATGCTCCTCGACGATGGCGGGCCGGCCCTCGGACAGGGCGCGCGCGGCCCCTGCGGCGTCGGTCAGTTCGGTGTCCTTGCCGGTCAGGAAGACGAAGCTGGGTTCATGGAAGCCGGTGATGGCCACCGGCCCGGCCCGTCCCTGCCGCGGATGCAGATCGGCCCGCTCCAGCACCTTCTCCAGCTGCGGCGCCACCGCCAGCGGCCGCAGCTGCCGCAGCGAGCCGGCCAGGGCCGCATGCGCCATGACCCCCAGGGCCAGAGACACCATCAGCGCCGTCGCCGCCGCCCGGTGCAGCATCAGGAAGGCGCCCACCAGACTGGCCAGTATGGCGAAGACGATGGTCAGGGCGGCCCAGGTCTGGGCGGTCGACTTGCCGTATTCGGTCAGCAGATAGACCGAGCCGACGGCCAGGACGCCGCCGACGAACAGGGTCAGCCCCACCCCCGCGTAGCGCGAGATCCTGCCGATCGGCCGGGTCAGGGCCGCGGCGGCCAGCAGGGCCAGGCCCCCGAACGTCGGCAGGGTGTAGTGCGCCAGCTTGGTCGGGGTCAGCTCGAAGATGATCCAGGCCGGAACCACCCAGCAGACCAGGAACCGGATCGCCGGCTCGGCCCGTCTGTGCCAGCCCGCAGAGACCGCGGCCGGCAGCAGCAGCGCGGCCGGGAAGAACAGGATCGGCGCCATCAGCAGATAGGCCCCGGGCAGGACGCCGTGCCCCTCGTCCCCGCCCGCCACCTTGGGCGCCAGATCGCCCCCGATGGCCTCGCGCCAGAAGCCGCCGTCGGTGGCGATGGTGATGGCGATGGCCCACGGCCCCACGATCAGGGCCACCAGCGGCAGGCCCCAGCCCCAGCCCAGCCGCTTCAGCCACGACACGTCCCGGTCCCAGACCGACAGGGCCAGTATGGCCGGCGCGATGACGATCAGGCCGATCGGCCCCTTGACCAGGATCGACAGCCCCAGCCCCAGCCAGAAGGCCAGTTTCCACGGCCTTCGCGGCGCCTCGCCCGCCCGCGCCGCCAGATAGATCCGCGCCAGCCCGGCCATGGCCAGGGTGATGGCGCCGCACAGCATGGCGTCGGTCTTGGCGATCCCCGCCTCGGTCGACAGCAGGAAGCTGGCCCCCAGAATCGCTCCCGCCAGGAAACCCGCCCTCTGGCCGAACATGGCCGCCCCGGCCCAGGCGCAGGCGGCGGCGGCCAGCATGGCCCCCAGCAGCGAGGGGATTCGATACGGCCCGATGTCCCGGTTCTCGACCTTGGACGTGACCGCCACGGCCACGGCCTGCATCCAGTAGATGCCGACGGGCTTCTTCCAGCGCGGCTCGTCCTGGTAGCGGATGTCGACATAGTCGCCGCTCTCGAGCATCTGCGACGTGGCCTGGGCGTAGCGGCTCTCGTCCCGGTCCAGCGGCGGCAGCAGCATCAGCACCGGCAGGCCCGCGAACAGGGCGATCAGCGCCGCCAGAACGGGGCCGCGCCAGCCGGCGATGTATCGGTCGAAATCGGAGCCCGTCATGTTCATCTTCCTAACACGGCGTTTCCGCCCGCGTCAGGCGTGATCGCGCGCCCATCTCCCGCATCCCCCCGAAACCGGCTAGACAGCCGGGATGAACGCAGCCGTCCCCGACATCTCCGTCGTCGTCCCCGTCCACAACGAGGAGGGCGCCGCCGGCCCGCTGGCGCGCGAGATCGCGGCCGCCTTCGCTGGCCGGTCCTACGAGATGGTCTTCGTCGACGACGCCTCGCGCGACGGCACCCTGGCCGAATTGCGCGCCCTGATGGCCGAGCTCCCGACCCTGCGCGTCCTGGGCCACGGCTCCAATGCTGGACAGAGCCGGGCGGTCCGCACCGGCGTCCTGGCCGCCCGCGCGCCCATCGTGGTCACCCTGGACGGCGACGGACAGAACCCGCCCGCCGACGCGCCCCGACTGGCCGATCTGCTGGCGTCCTCGCCGCCCTCGGTGGCCCTGGTCGGCGGCGTCCGGGCCAAACGTCAGGATTCCGGGGCCAAGCGTCAGGCCTCGCTCTGGGCCAACCGCATCCGCCGGCGGCTGCTGGGCGACGACGCCGCCGACACCGGCTGCGGGCTCAAGGCCTTCCGCCGCGACGTCTTCCTCCGGCTTCCCTATTTCGATCACATCCACCGCTACCTGCCGGCCCTGATGATCCGCGAGGGGTATGAGAACCGCTACCTCGACGTCGATCACCGCCACCGCGAGACGGGCCAGTCGAAATACACCAACTGGGGGCGGCTGATGGCCTCCCTGTCCGACCTGCTCGGGGTGATCTGGCTGAAGACGCGCTCGCGGCGCCCGGGCGACATCAGCGAGTTCTGAGCAGGCGTAGCTGAACGGATCGAACCGGGTTATGCAGGGTTAACAAGCGCGGCCGTTATGCGCCCCCGATGGAGCCCGTCATGCTGATCGCCATCCCGCTGCTGTTCATCCCTGTCGTGCTGTACGCCATCGTCATCCTGTCCGGCGTGGTGGGGACGGGCGGCGTGGCGGCCGCCGAGCAGGCGCTTCGCGACCCCCTGTTGTCCATCCCCATGGTCTCGGGCAGCGCCTGGAACGTCGGCACGGGCGACCTGATCCTGTTCCTGTCGCTGATCCTGCTGTTCTTCGAACTGCTGAAATCGACCTCAAGCCAGAAGGTGGCCATCGTCAATCACGCCCTGTCGATGATCCTGTTCGTCTTCTGCCTGGTCGCCTTCCTGCTGTTCAAGGGTTTCGCGACCTCCACCTTCTTCCTGATCCTGACCATGGTCATGCTGGACGTCCTCGCCGGCTTCATCGTCACCATCATCTCGGCCCGCAAGGACCTCGACTTCGCCGGCGGGGGCTGAACCCCCCATCGTCATCCCGGCCTTCGCCGGGATGACGGCAAGGGAAGGGGCGCGAATATAGTCGGGTTGGCGGAATAATTGTCTGCCCGATCAGCGCTCTACGCTTTTCCCGAACTGAATCCTCAGCACCGCCCCCCCAGCCCTTATCATTCTCCTCGTCCCGTCGCGGGGGGAGGGCGTCTGGCGCCAGGGCCATCAACGTGCGGCGGGGTGCGATCGAGCGGGAAACGTCGTCCTGTAATCGTCGCCCGGACCCTTGAGCGGT
>Ga0164290_1001334_pt1 | contig 39614 bp, 35 predicted proteins | sample Micstemetagenome_FD_108782 | JGI IMG/M metagenome (GOLD analysis project Ga0164290, IMG submission 108782) | Contaminated culture microbial community from soil near Moab, Utah, USA - Microcoleus steenstrupii SON62 (Illumina Assembly) | ecosystem: Environmental > Terrestrial > Soil > Soil crust...
CCTGGACCTTCCTGGCCTGGGGCGCGCTGCACGGCGGGGTGCAGGTGATCGAGCGGCTGTTCCGCGCCGCGTTCGGAGAGCGCAAGGTCGTCCCGACGGCGATCGGCGTGCTGATCACCTTCCACATCGTCTGCCTGGGCTGGATCCTGTTCCGGGCCGAGAGCTTCGATCTGGCCATGCAGATGCTGCAGGGGCTGGGCCGAATCGGGCCGGTGACCGTGCTGACGCCCCTGTTGCTGACCCTGATCATCGCCGGCCTCGCCATGCACTGGCTGCCGCCGCGTGCGGTCGAGGGCATGGCCGAGCGGCTGAAGGCGGCGCCGTCGATCACCCTCGGCCTGCTGCTCGGGGCGGCCATCCTGCTGGTCGAGGCGGTGCGTCCCGAGGGCGTGGCCCCCTTCATCTATTTCCAGTTCTGAGGCGTTGGACCGACGATGACCGACGAGCGCGATCCTCCCGAAATCCCGCTGGAGCCGTTTCCGGTTCACCGGCCGGAATCGCCGTTCCCGCCGCTGTACGAAAGCCTGCCGCCGCCGCCGGCCGACCCGCCCAGCGACTGGATCCAGAAAGCCGACGCCCACGATCTGCCGACGCGGGACAACGCCCTGGTCGCGCTCAGCCGGTTCGCCTTTCCGCCTGCGCCGCCTCTGGACGACGAAGGCGTCGCGGCCCGCGATCGGCGCTGGACCAGCCGGACGATCCTCATGACGGCCGCCTTCCTGCTGGTCTTCAATGCGGTCTCGCCGCTGAACTGGTCGCGGCAACAGCCGCCGTCGTGGGTTCAGGGCACGGTGCAGCAGCTGTCCGAGGTCTGGGTGACGCAGCTGGCGGTGTTCGGTGTGGACATGCCCCGACAGGGGGCTCGCGAGGCCTGGATGGCGGCGCGGGACGCCCGCTTCATCGGCCAGACCCCCGCCGCGGGACCGGGCTCGACATCAACCGGGGTTTCGTGAACCCTGCGGCGGCGCCGACGCAGTGACGACGGCGGTTGAGAGGCGGGGGCTTCGTGAGGATCGACAGACGATCGGCGCTGGCGGGCGCCGCCATGCTGGGCCTGTGCGCGGGTCCGGCCCTGGGCCAGACCGCGCGCCGCGTCCGTCGCGGGTCGTCAAGCCTCTCGGCGACCAGTGACGACGTGGTGGCCTTCGGCGAAGGCATGGCCCTGATGAAGCGTCGGCGGGATGCGCTGTCGTGGACACGGCAGAACACGATTCACGCCCGCAACGGCCAGCACAACAACGGCCTGTTCCTGCCCTGGCACCGGCTGCAACTGGCGCATCTGGAGCGCATCATCGCCGAACTGACCGGGCATACGACCTTCGCCATGCCCTATTGGGACGCCCAGGAACACCAGACCCTGCCGGCATGGATCACCGGGTCCGGCGCCCCGCTGTACGAGCGGCAGAGGGCCCGCGGCGTCGACACCCTGGACTTCGCCGCCGCCCGCTGGGCGCGTTCGCCTCATGTGTCGCGGCTGACCTCTGACGGTTTCGAGACCTTCGCCGGCAAGCTGCCGAACGGCGCCGGCATGGTCGAGGGCTACGGCCACAACTTCGTTCATGAGCTGGTCGGCGGGCTGATGAAGCGACTGTCGACGGCGGCGACCGATCCGATCTTCTGGCTGCACCACGCCAATGTCGACCGCGTCTGGGCGACCTGGCACGCGCGGCAGGCGCCCGGCGTCTATCCCGCCGACTGGACCGACCGGACCCTGAACGGCTTCGTCGGGGCGCAGGGGGAGGACACCGGCGACTGGCGCGTGGGCGGCGTGCTCGAGACCCGCGCGCTCGGCTACAGCTACGATCATCCCTATCCTTTCCCCGTCTTCAGCGCGCCGGAGCAGGGGCCGCCCGGCGCCACGCGGCGCGAACCCACAGGCGGGGTGGTCTATCGTCAGCGCGCGGAAGGCGAGCCGGGCCGCGACCGGATGAGCCTGACCCTGCCGCCCGAGGCGGTCGCGCGTATGGCGGCGGCCGACGACAGTCTGATGATCGCGGGCGCCGGGTCGGTCGCCTTCGCCGCCGACCAGCGTCTCCTCGGCCGCTCGATCGAGATCCGCATGACCTGCGGCGGCCGGTCCGTCTCGCTCGGCGCGTCTCCGACCTTCCTGCATCTGGTCGAGGGCGAGCATACCGGCCATGCCGGCGACTACAGCCTGCCGTTCCGCTTCGGCGAGGAGGTGCTCAACCTGATCGGCGACGGCGATCGGCCGGTGACCGTCAGCGTCGAGGCCGAGGACCTCAACGCCGCGGCCGGCCGGCCCGCCGCGCAGGGCGTGTCGCTTGATCTGTCCCTGACCCTGACCGCGAGCCGATGGGCATGAAACGCTTCCGCACCCTTCTGGTCCTGGTTCTGGCGATGGCGGCGACGCCGCTGGCGGGGTGTCAGCTGCTGCAGGAACCGCCGCCCGCCTACGTTCCTCCGCCGCCGCCGCCGCCGCCGCCGCCGCCGCCGCCGCCGGTCGTGACCGCCCCGCCGCCGGCCGCGGCCGACGTCTGGCCGGATGGCCGCGTGGCCATGTGCTTCCTGGCCCCGACAGCGGAAGACGCATGGGCGCGCGAAAAGGTCATGGACGCCGCCGCCGCCTGGGAAGCCGTCGCCCGCGTCGAGTTCGACATCCGGGCCGATTGCGCCGGGTCGCCCACAACCGGTCCGGGGCGTCGCATACCGATCCGCATCGATCACGATCCCGAGCTGTTCGCCTCAGCCAGTCATCTGGGGGCCAATCTGGTGCGGGGCGGCATGATCAGCCTCAACGCCGAATACCTGCGCACCAACCGCATCTGCGGCCGCAACGGTTCGGTCGGGCGGGAGGGTTGCTTCTACGCCGACGCCCTGCATGAGCTCGGCCATGCGCTCGGCTTTTCGCACGACCACGTCAGCCCGCGCGCGCCCGACTGCGTCGCCCGGATGAGCACGCCCGAGGCCGAGGTGGCGGACGAAACCTATTACGACCCGGCCTCGATCATGAACTACTGCAACGCCGGGCGGTGGAAGGGCGAGCTGAGCCCGGCGGACATCTGCTCGATCCGCGCCGCCTACGGCGGTCCGGACGGGGTGCGGCCCACCCGCGCGGCCTGCTATGCGATGACGGGAGCCGCCGTGGTCCGGCAAGGCGACGCCGGACGGCCTTGACCCCCCTTCCCCCCGCACCCTAGCGTGCGGCGCCCGTCGCCCGACGGCGAACAGGGGAGTTCACCATGCGTCACCGTCTGCTCAACCGGGCCATGCCCGCGTTCGTTCTGCTGGCCGTGCTGGCGGGACCGGCCCTGGCCCAGGAAGGCCGGACCTACCAGCAGCCGCCGGCGCCGATCGCCGACATTCTGGACACCGCGCCGACTCCCACGCCCAGCCTGTCGCCGGACCGCCGGACGCTGGCGCTTTATGAGCGCGCCAACCTGCCGCCGATCGCGGAGCTGGCCGAACCGATGCTGCGGCTGGCGGGGTACCGCATCAATCCGCGCAACAACGGCCAGGCCAACAGCCGCACGGCCTGGCTGACGGGTCTCAGCTTCCAGCCCGTGGCCGGCGGGCCGGCGCGAACCGTGGCGCTTCCGGCGAATTCCCGGTTCGTCTCGCCCGGCTGGTCGCCCGACGGCCGGTCGCTGGCGCTGCTGATGGACGCGCCGACCGGGCTTGAGCTCTGGACGGTCGATGTGGCCAGCGGCCAGGCGCGCAAACTGACGGACGCCCGCGTCAACGCCGCCGCCGGCGGCGCCTTCGACTGGCTGCCCGACAGCTCGGGCCTGCTGGTGCGGATGACGCCCGAGGGCCGGGGCGCCGCGCCGGACGTGTCCCGCCCGCCCGAGGGGCCGATCGTCGAGGAGAGCCTGGGCCGGACGGCCCCCGCGCGCACCTATCAGGACCTGTTGTCCAACGCGGGCGACGAAGCCCTGTTCGAGCACTATTTCACCTCGCAGCTGACGCTCGTCCCGCTGGAGGGCGCGGCCCGGCCGGTCGGGGCGCCGGCGGTCTATCTCGGTTCGGGCGTCTCCCCCGACGGCCGTTACATCCTGCAGACGCGGGCCAAGCGGCCCTACAGCTATGTGGTGCCTGCGGCCCTGTTCCCCGCTGATGTGGTGATCACCGACCTGCAGGGGCGGACGGTCCACAACGTCGCCGACCTGCCGCTGCGCGACAATATCCCGACGCCGTTCGACTCAGTCGCGCCGGGCCCGCGCTCGGCCCAGTGGCGCGCGGACGCGCCTTCGACCCTGGTCTGGGTCGAAGCCCAGGACGGCGGCGATCCCCGCACGCCCGCAGAGGTGCGCGACCGGGTCTTCACCCTGGCCGCGCCGTTCACCGCCCAACCCGCGCCGCTGATCGACCTCGCCGACCGCTATGGCGGCGTTATCTGGGGCGACGCCGACACGGCGCTGGTGGTGAGCCGTCAGTTCAACAGCCGCCGTGAAACCCGCCACCTGATCGACCCGTCCCGGCCGGGGCAGGGGCGCGTCCTGCTCGAACGCAACTATCAGGACCGCTACAATGATCCGGGCTTCCCGGTCACCGAGCCCAACGCCAGTGGCTTCCCCGTCATGCGGTTCACCGCCGACGGATCGCGGGTGCTGATGGCCGGGGCCGGGGCGACACGGGCGGGGGAATATCCGTTCCTGTCGAGCATGGACCTGACCACCGGCGAGACCGAACGGGTCTGGACGTCGGAAGAGGGGGCCTATGAGAGTGTTCTCGGCATCCTTGACGACGCCGGTCGCCAGCTGGTCACCCGCCGGGAGACCCGCAGCGATCCGCCCAACCTGTTCGTCCGGGATCTGGACGCGCGGGCCACGGCCCTGACCAGCTTCCCCGACCCGGCCCCGCAACTGGCCGGGGTGACCAAACAGCTGATCAGCTACACCCGCGCGGATGGCGTCCAGCTGTCGGGCACCCTGTATCTGCCGGCCGGTTACGACAAGGACCGGGACGGACCGCTGCCGCTGGTGATGTGGGCCTATCCGGCCGAGTTCACCGATGCGGCGGTGGCCGGGCAGGTGGTCGACACCGCCAACCGCTTCACCCGCCCGGGCGGCATCAGCCATCTGTTTCTGTTGACCCAGGGCTATGCCGTGCTGGACGACCCTTCGATGCCGATCGTCGGCGTCGGCGGGGCCGAGCCCAATGACACCTACATCGCGCAGCTGACCGCCAGCGCCGAGGCGGCGGTGAATGCGGTGGTCGAAATGGGCGTCGCGGACCGTGACCGGATCGCCGTCGGCGGGCACAGCTACGGCGCCTTCATGACCGCCAACCTGCTCGCCCACACCGACCTGTTCCGCACCGGCATCGCCCGCTCCGGCGCCTACAACCGGACCCTGACGCCGTTCGGCTTCCAGGCCGAGCAGCGCACCTACTGGGAGGCCGGCGACACCTATACGGAGATGTCGCCCTTCACCTACGCCAACCGGGTCAATGAGCCGATCCTGCTCATCCACGGCGAGGCGGACGACAATTCCGGCACCTTCCCGGTGCAGTCCGAGCGCTTCTATGCGGCGCTCAAGGGCAATGGCGCGAACGTCCGCTACGTCGTCCTGCCGCTCGAGGCCCACGGCTACCGGGCGCGGGAATCCGTCGGCCACACCCTGTGGGAAATGACGCGCTGGCTGGACCAGTATGTGAAGAACGCCGGGCCTCGCGAGCCGGCGCGCTGATGCGAGAAGGGCCCGGCGTCGCCGCCGGGACCTTCGATCGGTCTTGGCAGAGCCTCTACCGCTTCTTCAGCTCTGCCGCATTGCCCGTGCCGCCGTCGGAGACGTCGCCGACGATGGGATTCTCGGCCGGGGTCTTGTGCTCTCCAGACCCCTCCGACCGCGGACGCGTCTGCCGCCAGCTGTCGAAGTCGGAAGAGAATCTCTGCCGCCGTTCGTTGCGCCACTCGCTGTAGTCCTTGTCGAAGGCCGAGAGCTGCTCCTGACGCCAATGCAGGTAGTCGGGCTCGAAGTCGTGGTGCTCGTGCGTCTGGCCGCCCATGCCGCGGCCCGAGCCTTCCCAGATCTGCCCGCCGGGCGCATAGCCGTGCTGGCTGTGGCCCTGACCCTGCGGCGCCTGATTGCCGCCGTGCGACGGGCGGTAGTCCGAGCCGCCCATGCTGGAGCCGCCGAACTGACCGCCCTGGCTGTAGCCGGGCCCGTAGCCGCCGGCGGCGGAGCCATGCTGCTGGCTGCGACCATAGTCCGGACGGCCGCCTTGGCCGGGCATCGAGCGCTCGTTCTGGTCATGGCCGCCCTGCCAGCGGTCCTGCGACCCCGAACGTTTGCCGGTCCAGCCCGTCGCCATGCCTTCGCCATAGCGGCTCTGCTGGTCGCCCCCGTAGCCCATGCCGCTTGAGCCTGCTTGGGAGCGATCCGGACCCTGGTTGCGGAAAGCCTCCGCCGTGCGCCCGCCATCGCCCTCGGACCATGAGGCGCCTTCGCCGGCGCGCCGACCCTGCTCTTCCCGGCGTCCCTCACTTTCGTCGCGGCCGAAATCATTCTGGGGGCGGTGTCCAAACGGGTTCTGCATAGTCATCTCCACCATTGGGTTGAGACGGGAGAACCGGGGAGCGGACGGGCTGTTCCCCGGATCACGGGGACCTTACAGGCTTGGCCTTGTCAGGAATCGACAGGACCCGACACGGGCCCTGCATGCTCGGTTGCGCGCGGAACTCTGGAGGGACATTCCATGAAAACGCTTCTTCGCGCCGCCGCTGTGGCGACCATCATCGGCTTCGGCGGCGGCCTCGGCGGCTGCGCCTCGCTGATCACCGGCGGCGAGCTGATCCGGCCGGGGGAGCCGACGGGCGCCATCCGCGTAAACAACGTCGGCGCGGGGGTGATCAACGTCGTGCTGATCTCGGACTGCAACGCCTCGACCTATGGCCTGAACCGGCTGCCGTCCGGGACCGCCATCCCCTCGGGTCGCAGCTTTGATTTCACCGTCTCGGCCGGATGCTGGGACGTGGCTGTGGGTCGCGTCGGCTACGGCGATGTGCGGGAGCGGGTGACGGTGCCCGCGGGCCGGGTGTTCACCTACTCCGTCACGGACTGACGCAGGAACCGTCGCGGCGGCGCAACATTCCTGTTGCGCCAGCGCCGCCTGTCAGGCCACGCTGCGCGCTCATCGCAGCGGGAACGGCATGGCCTTCGACGAGATGTCAGGTGACGGCGGGGGAGTCCGCGAAAGCTATCGAGGGCTCGCCCGCTGGCTGGCGGACGCCCCCGAGGGGCTGCTGCAGGCGCGCTCGCGCCAGGCGGAGCTGTTCTTCCGCCGCATGGGCATCACCTTCGCCGTCTATGGCGACGCGGAATCCAGCGAGCGGCTGATCCCGTTCGACGTCGTGCCGCGCATCATCGGCGCCTCCGAATGGGCCGGACTCGAGGCCGGGCTGACGCAGCGGGTGCGGGCGATCAACCTGTTCCTCGCCGACGTCTACGGGCCGCAGGAGTGCCTGAAGGCCGGGGTCGTGCCGGCCGAACTGGTCCTGACCAATCCGCACTATGTCCCGGAGATGCAGGGTCACCGGCCGCCACGCGGGGTCTGGGTCCACATCGCCGGCGTCGACCTGGTGCGCACCGGCGAGGACGGCTTCTACGTGCTGGAGGACAACTGCCGCACCCCGTCCGGGGTCTCCTACATGCTGGAGAACCGCGAGATGATGATGCGGTTGTTCCCCGACCTGTTCGCCGATTATCCGGTGCGGCCGGTCGAGACATACGCCGACATGCTGCTGGCGTCCCTGCGGGCGTCCGCGCCCGAGGCGGCGGGCGCCGATCCGACCATCGTCGTGCTGACGCCGGGGCCGTTCAACTCGGCCTATTACGAACACTCCTTCCTGGCCGACAAGCTGGGCGTGGACCTTGTGGAGGGGCGCGACCTGTTCGTCGACGACGGCAAGGTCTTCATGCGCACGACCCAGGGCCGGCAGCAGGTCGACGTAATCTACCGCCGGATCGACGATGACTTCCTCGATCCCCTGACCTTCCGCCCCGACTCGACCCTGGGCGTGCCCGGGCTGATGACGGCATACCAGGCGGGCACGGTGTCCCTGGCCAACGCCGTCGGCACCGGCGTGGCCGACGACAAGGCGGTCTACACCTACATGCCCGAGATCATCCGCTTCTTCACCGGCGAGGAGCCGATTCTGAAGAACGTCCCGACCTGGCGCTGCCGCGAGCCCGAGGCGCTGAAGGAGGTACTGTCCAAACTGGACCAGCTGGTGGTCAAGGAGGTCGGCGGCTCGGGCGGCTACGGCATGCTCGTCGGCCCGGCGGCGTCGAAGGCCGAGATCGAGGCCTTCCGCAAGAAGCTGATCAACGACCCGGACGACTTCATCGCCCAGCCCACACTCGACCTGTCGACCGCACCGACGCTGGACAAGGGCGAGCTGCATGGCCGGCACGTCGACCTGCGGCCGTTCGTGCTGTCGAGCCCGGACGGGATCCGTGTTGCGCCGGGCGGGTTGACCCGTGTGGCGCTGAAGCCGGGCTCTCTGGTGGTCAACTCCAGCCAGGGCGGCGGCACCAAGGACACCTGGGTGCTCGACATCTGATGCTCAGTCGCACCGCAGACAGCCTGTACTGGACCGGCCGCTATATCGAGCGGGCGGACTTCCTCGCCCGCATTCTCGAGGCCACCCTGCGCCTCGCCGCCATCCCGACTCGCGGCGACGGCGACGCCGAGACCGTATGGGCCAGCGCCCTGGCCTCCGCCGGGGCGCCCAAGGCCCTCGGCCGGTCGCCGACCGAGAAGTCGGTGCGTGAGTTCCTCGCCTTTGCGCCGAACAACGCCTCGTCGATCACGGCCTGCATAACCCGCGCCCGCACCAACGCACGGTCGGTGAGAACCGCCCTGACCATCGAGCTTTGGGAAGCGATCAACGGCGCCTGGAACGGGCTTGAGGAACAGGGCCAGCCCACCCGCCGCGACGAGTTCGCGCGCTTCCTCGAATGGGTGAAGACGGTCACCCTGTCGGTCGAGGGCGCGACCAGCCGGACCATGCTGCGCAACGACGGCTATTACTTCCTCCGGCTCGGCGCGGCTATCGAGCGGGCCGACAACACGGCCCGGCTGCTGGACGTCAAATACCATCTGCTTCTGCCGGAGGGCGAACGCGTCGGAGGGCAGCTGGACTATTTCCAGTGGACCACCCTGCTGCGCGAGGTCTCGGCCCTGACCGCCTATCGCTGGGTCTACCGCGACAGCGTCAAGCCCTGGCTGGTAGCCGACCTGCTGGTGCTGAATCGCCAGATGCCGCGATCGCTCGCCAGTTGCCAGGCGTCCATCGTGCGCTATCTGGAGCGACTGGCCAATGACTACGGCCGGCGCGGGCCTGCCCAGCGGCTGGCGGCGGATCGTATGCGCGCGTTCGACAATTCGCGTATGGACGACATCTTCCAGTCGGGTCTGCATGAATACATCCAGGCCTTCCTCGGTGAGAACGGCCGACTGGGACAGGCCATCCACGACCAGTATCTGAGCTGAATCCTTGCGCATCCGGATCGACTACGCGACCACCTACGAATACGACCGGGCGGCGCGGTTCATCATCCAGACCCTGCGGCTGACCCCGCGCTCCTCCGAGGCGCAGCAGGTTCGCCACTGGCGCGTCGAGACCGACGTCGACGCCCGGCTGCGGCAGTCCGAGGACGCCTTCGGCAACATCGTCCACACCCTCTACACCGAACAGCCGACCCAGAGCCTGACCGTGCGGGTCTCGGGCGAGGTGGTCACCACCGGGACGGCGGGCGTGGTCCCGGGCGGGCAGGAGACGCTGTCGCCCCTGGTCTTCCTGCGCGATACGCCGCTGACCCGCCGCGACAAGCTGATCTCTGTCTTCGCCTCGGAGTTCTCGGCCCATCCCCCGCTGGAGCGCCTGCACCGGCTGATGGCCGGCATTCACGGCTCGGTCGCATTCGAGGTCGGGGTGACGACGCCCACTCACACCGCCGCCGAGGTGCTCGCGCTCGGCCGGGGCGTCTGTCAGGACCACGCCCACGTCTTCATCGCCTGCTGCCGCCAGATGGGCACGCCGGCCCGCTACGTCTCCGGCCACCTGCTTCGCAGCGACGGCAAGGACGATCAGGAAGCCGCCCACGCCTGGGCGGAGGCGTGGGTTCCGGACCTCGGCTGGGTCGGTTTCGACGCCGCCAACGGCATCTGTTCAACGGATCGCTACGTCCGGGTCGCTTCCGGCCTGGACTACCGCGGCGCGGCGCCGGTGCGGGGCGCCAGCTACGGCGGCGGGGGCGAGCGGCTGGCCGTGAGGCTGAACGTGCGTGATGCCGACATGCAACAGGGCCAGCAGCAGGCGTAATCCCGGCTAATGCGGCCGCCGACCGCGCGCGAATCTGCTACCGTCGCCCCATGACTGCCGTTCGGGGATGGCTTACCGCATGACCTATTGCGTGGGCATGCTGGTCGAGGAGGGGTTGGCGATGATCGCCGACACCCGCACCAATGCGGGCGTCGACAGCATCTCGACCTACCGCAAACTGCACGTCGTCGACCGGCCTGGCGAACGGGTGCTCGGCATCTGCACGGCGGGCAACCTGTCTGTGACCCAGACCGCCATGGCCATGGCCCGCGAGGGAGTCCACCTCAACGTCGGCGAGCCGGCCGAGACGCTCGAGACCGCGCCGAGTCTGTTTCGATGCGCCCAGATCCTCGGCCACGCCCTGCGCAGCGTGCGGCTGTCGATCGCGCCGGCGCTTGAGGCTGACAGTCTGAACACCTCCGCCTCGATGCTGCTGGGCGGCCAGATCAATGGCGGCGAGATGGCTCTGTTCCTGATCTACAGCCAGGGCAATTTCATCGAGTGCGGGCGCGACACCCCCTACCTCCAGATCGGAGAGCTGAAGTACGGCAAACCGATCCTCGAGAGCGGGCTGGGGTTCGACAGTCCGCTGGCCGAAGCGGTCAAGCTGGGCCTGATCTCCTTCTCGACCACCATGCGCTCGAACGTGGGGGTGGGCGCGCCCTTCGACGTCCTGACCCTGCGGCGCGACTATTTCAGCGGCGAGCAGCGGCGGATCGAGCAGGACGACTCCTATTTCGCCGACCTGCACCTGCGCTGGACCCAGGCCCAGGCCGCCGCGCGCCGCTCCATGCCCGAGCCGCCGTGGATGAAGCGTCCGAGGCCTTCCGTCGTCGAGGCCTGAGCGGCCGGCGGAACCGCATCCGGCTCCGCCTGCCGCGTGACCGCTGAAGTCAGTGCCCGTGGTCGCCCTCGGAGTCAGCCTCCGTCGCCCCGGCGGCCCAGCCCTCGCCGCCGGCCTCGGCGAACCAGAACGGGGCGCGGGCCCGCTGGCGCGGGGCCACCTCGTTCATTCCCGAGTCGTACACCCGGCCGTTGGCTATGGTGTAGGCGATCGAGGTGGTGTTGCGGATGTTCTCCAGCGGATTGGCGTCCAGCACCACCATATCCGCCAGCTTGCCGACCTCCAGCGAACCGATGTCGCGATCCAGACCGAGCGCGCGGGCGCCGTTCAGGGTGCCCGCGCGGATGACGTCGATCGGCGCCATGCCGCCCTGGGCCAGGCTCCACAGCTCCCAGTGCGCCGCCAGACCCTCGCGCTGTCCGTGGGCGCCGATCTGGACGTTGACGCCCTGCTCGGACAGGCGGGCGGCTTCGCGCGCGATCGAGATGTGGTTCCACTCGTTTGCGGGCAGGGTCTCGGGACGGCGCGCGCGCGAGTCGAGAATGCGCCGCGGGACGTATCGGGTCAGGATCGGGTGGTTCCAGACCTCGCTCTCCTGATACCAGTAGTTCTCGCCGTAGCTGCCGCCATAGGCGACGACCAGGGTCGGATTGTACGACACTCCGGTCTGCCGCCACAGTTGGTGGACGTCGTCGTACAGCCGCGCCAGGGGAACGGAATGCTCGATGGTCGTGTGGCCGTCGACGATCATCGACATATTGTGCTGGAACAGCGAACCGCCCTCCGGCACCACCATCATGTTCAGTTCCCGCGCGGCCGCGATGATCTGCTGGCGCTGGTCGCGGCGCGGCTGGTTGTAGCTTTTCACGCTCCATGCGCCCGCGGCCTGCATGCGGCGCAAGGTCGAACGGGCGTCGTCAAGGTCGTCGACCTGGGCCGTGAAGCCGGTGGTGGCGCCATACAGGATGGTTCCGGTCGAGAAGATCCGGGGCGCGACGACGCGGCCCGTGCGCGCCAGTTCGCTGTGGGCGAAGATCTCGCTGGTGTCGTTGGAGGGGTCATGGATCGTGGTGACCCCGAAGGCGAGTGAGGCGTAGTTGACCCAGCTCTGTTCGGGGATGATCTCGTCAGACCCCATCGAGCCGTGCCAGTGGCCGTCGACCAGTCCGGGCATGATGGTCTTGCCCGCCATGTCCATGACCGGCACGCCCGGTGGCACCGGGGTGGAGGTCGCCGGGCCGACGGCCTCGATCCGGTTGCCGTTGACGATGACCACGCCGTTCTCGATCACCTCGGCGCCGTTCATGGTGATCAGCCGGGCGCCGGTCAGGGCCATCCGTCCTTCGGGCACGTCCGCCCGGGCGGTGAAGCCCAGGTTGATCCCGCGCTCTTCGGGCTCGGGCAGTTCGTCCGGAGCGCCGTCCACGAAGGCGAAGGACTGGTTCAGGTCGCGGGTGAACAGTTCCGGTCCGAGCGACCACTGCAGCCGCCGCGAGTCGCCGGACCAGCTCAGCCACTCGCCGGCGTCGCGGGTGACCCGGGTCTGGGGCAGGGACTTGCCCTCGGCGCTGATGGTGATCGGCCGGCCGGCCTGGACGAAGGGGGCGACGTAGGCGTTGAACCGTTCGGTCCAGCCGATCCAGTTACCGTCGGGCGAGATCGCAAACTCGCTGGCCCATTCGGAAGTCAGATGGGTGCGCTCGTCCTCGCCGCTCATGTCGACCGAGATCAGCGTCTGCTTGTCGCCGTCGCGCCCCGACAGGAAGACCCTGTCGTTGGCTGCGCCGAACTGGGGCGTCGAACCGTCGTCGGTCATGAAGACAGGCTCGCCGCCCGCCGCCGGAATGCGATAGACGCCCGGATCGCGGCTCCACAGGGCGCTGGTCAGGAAGCCGTCGCTGACGGTTCGGTAGACGATCGTCCGGCCGTCCGGCGAGAAGGTCGGCTCGATATAGTGCCCCGGGTTGGGGGTCACGACACGGCCCGCGCCGCCCGAGACCGGGACGACGCGGATCGAGCCGAATTCCTGATCGTCCCAGGTCGTGTAGACGATCGAGCGGCCATCGCGGGACCAGTTGGGATAGAGTTCGAAATGGTCGCTCTGGCGCGTCAACCGCCGCGCCGTGCCGGTCGGCAGATCCCGGATCCATAGATTTCCGAGCGCCTCGAACACCACCTTCGTCCCGTCCGGCGAGGGGCGGGCCCAGCGGATCATGCGGACGTCGAACGTGTCCGGCGCGACCTCAACCGGGAAGCGCACCGCCTCGGTCACCCGCCGGGTGTCGGCGACATGGAAGGGGATGTCCGAAACGGCCTGGCTGGCGACATCGACCCGCTGGATGCGGCCGTCGGCCCAGAAGACGATCGAGCGGTTGTCGGGCGTCCAGCTGATCGCCGGATAGACGCCGTGGATCGCCCAGGTCTCCTGCAGGTCGCGGTCCAGGGCCGGGAACACCGGCGTCTCGCGCCCGGACTCGATGTCCATGACATAGAGGGTCGACTGGTAACGAACCCGACGGATGAAGGCGATCGACCTGCCGTCGGGCGAGGGCGTAGGCCGGATCGAGCCGCCCGGGCCGGTGATATAGGGATCGATCTCGCCGGTCTCGCGGTCGAGACGGCGGATGATGTAGATCTGGTCGTTGACGTCCTTGGAGTATTCGAAGGTCGCGCCCGGCGTGGCGTCGTCGCTGAAATAGATGTAGCGGCCGTCCGGCGAGAAGGCGGGTTCGCCCGTGTCCTTCTGCTGCGTCCGGCGCTCGGTCATCTGCACGCCGCCGCCGCCTGAGCGGTGGTACATCCACAGCTCGCCCGCCCCCAGCGAGCGCGACGAGGTGAAGTGTTTTCGCCCCACGATGAACTGGCCGTCGGGCGACCACTCCGGCTGGTTCAGCAGGCGGAAGGTCTCCTTCGACACCTGGGCGGGATTGGCGCCATCGGCGTCCATGATCCAGATGTTGTCGCCGCCGGCGCGGTCCGAGGTGAAGGCGATGTGTCGCCCGTCTGGCGACCATTTCGGCTGCATGTCCCAGGCCACGCCCGAGGCGATCGCCCGGGCCTCTCCGCCGGCCACGGGCATGACATAGATGTCGCCCAGCAGGTCGAAGACGATGGTCCGGCCGTCGGGGCTGACGTCCAGCGACATCCAGGTGCCGCGGGTGACGTCGATGGGGATGTCGCGCGACGGTCCGGGCGGGTTCTGCACGTCCCATTTGGGCGCTTCGGCCTCTTCAGCCGCGGGCGCGGCTGTCGGCGCAGGCGGCGCCTGCGGCTCCACCGGTCCCGGAACCGGCGGCGCGGCCAGGGGCGAGACCGGCTCAGGCGTCTGGGCGGCGGCGGGGCAGGCGAGCGCCAGCAGGGCGACCGTGGTCAGAAAGGCGCGTTTCATGATGTGTCGGTCCCGGCCATGTGCGGACGTCTCGCGCCGCCATCAGCAGCCGCGTCCCTTGGTAGGTGCAGATGAACATTGTCGGGAGCCGGAAGTCCAGCCGACCGGAGCAAGCTTGGCCGGGCAGGGGTCCGTGACCGGATTGGCGCCTAGGCGGCGGTTGACCGGGAGACGTCCGGAGCGCGGTCGTCCCGCCGGTCAGCGCCGCGTCGATCGGCGTCCCGCGTTCCGCCGTTCAGCATCATCAGTTCCAGACGGATCTCGATCAACCGCAGTTCGATCGATCCGAGCGCGAGCAGGATGATGGACGTCAGCAGGGCCACCGCCTCGAATGCGATAACCACGAGGGTCGCCGGCGTATCCAGCATCTGGCCGGCCAGCAGGGTCAGCACGAAGGTTGCTGTGCTGAGCGCCACGCCGAAGGCGCCGAGCCCCTTGAGAATCGACCGCCGCGGCGCCTCGGGGTTTATGCGGCTGCCGGCCCTCCGTCGGTCCCGACCGCGTCGCTCCGCCCGGGCCCGCCGTTCCGCCGGCGCCGGATTGTCGATGCGATCTCCGAGTAGTTCCGCTTCCATGGCCATGATGTCACCTGCCTCAGTCTATGAGCCGGCTGCCGCCGGTCCGGGGTCCGACGCCCGCCGGCACCGGCACGCTCGTCGCGTTGTAATTCGCGTTGATGTAGAGGGACGGGGACCCCTTCATCTCCAGGCTGTCCGCCACGATGACGGTCCAGGCGCTGTCCCGGGCGACATCGGCTCTTCCTTCAACGATCATCCGGGCTTCCGGCACATAGACGACGCCAAGCAGGCTCTCGACATTGTCGCTGGAGATGATGAAGTCCTGGGTGTTGTCGCGCGTGCCTCCCATGACGATGCCGGCATAGGGCCCCTCCGTGCGCCCGGCTAGGCGAATGAGCGCGCGATCCTTGAATTCGAACTTTGAGGCCTTGTCGAAGAACAGGACCACGTCATCGCCTTCCAGGCGGGCGTCCTCCTTCACGATCAGGTGGCCGCCCAGGAACCAGTGCTCGCCGGGATCGAGAACCACTGTCGCGGAACCGGAGATCTCCAGGCCACCGCAATGGACACCGGCGGGAACGCGGCGGGCGCCTGCCGCCAGCTTCAGGGGTTGAAGGAGCGCGCCCATCGTACAGTCCAGCTGCCGGCTGCGGCCCAGATCGAGACTGGCGAAGGGATCATCGATCGGCGCCGCGCCGGTGCCAGGGGAAGGCGAAATGGCCCCCCGGGCGGAGGTTACCGCCTGGACGGCGGCCCCGGTGATCGAGCCGCCCTCGACGAGTATGTCGAGGTTTGAATGGACCATGCAGGCGGGCGCCGCCAGTCGGCTTGAATCCTTGATGTTGAGCAGCTTGGACCTGGACCTGTCATCGCCCGTGACCAGGACGCACAGCGGCACCAGCCCCACCGAGGTGGCGGTGGCGTCGCCGATGAAATTCCAGCCGCCCGGCGGCAGCAGGTTGGCGAAGAACGACGGGCGGTGGCCGCGAAGCAGAACCCGGATCGCCCGCTGGCCGCCCTGATCGATGACTTCGTAGGTGCCGGTATAGGTCGGCGCATCGTCCCATTCGCTGACGGCGGCGACGACGAAAGCGGCCGCGCGCTCCCTGGCGCCCGCTCCATCCGTGGCCAGGGCCAGGTGGGGCGCGCCGGCCAGCGCGCCCGCATCGGCAATGCTCTGGAGCCGGCTCTGGGCGGTGCTGACGGCCAGCAGATCAATCGCGCCGACGCCGAGCAGGATCGCGCCGGGACCGATCAGGGCGGTCATCAGGGCGATATTGCCCCGGGTGTCCGACCGCAACCGTCCCGCCAGGGCCGCGCAGCGTCGAAGCATGTCGGAGAGGACCGTCATTCTAGGCGGCGCGACTTTCGGGCGACCGCAGACGGCGTTCGGCCCGTGATGATCTCAGGACGTAGAGGATCTGGTACGTCAGCAGACGCCAGTTGAGCGGCTTGGTCACGAAAGACGTCGCGCCCAGGCGGAAGGCCCTGTCGATGGCCTCGACGTCTTCCCGACCGGTCTGGACGATGACCGGAAGATGCTGCGTCCGCGGGTCGGCCCGCAGCCGCGCCAGGGTCTCGAACCCGTCCAGAACCGGCATTTCGAGATCGAGCAGGACCACGTCATAGTCCGCCACGGCCAGGCAGCGCAGGGCTTCCGCCCCGTCAGCCGCCAGGTCCACGCCGGCCTCGGGCGAGGCGAGGTTCACCTGCGCGAATTCACGCAGGATGGGGTCATCGTCCACGAACAGGATCCGCGCGGTCTCGTCCAGCACGTAAAAAAAGCCACTCACTGGATACCCCTTCCGGACCTTTCTGGTCTCCCCCTGGTCCCCCGACTGCGGCGACCTTAAGCCAAAAGTCATTAAGCGACTGTATCACTGCGAGAAGTCAGAAAGAGGTTTTGAGCATTGGCTCGTCCGACACTGTTCTCAAGCTCGTCGATCCGTCGGAAACTGGTCGGACTGGTGCTCGCGTCTCTCGTGACCACCTGCATCGTTACAGCAACGCTTTCCGGATGGATCGACGCCCGGCGTCAGTCCGCCCTCGAAACTGACCGCCTGACGCAGACGGCGCGCGTTATCGCCTCGCAGTCCGCCGAGTCCGTGCGGCTGGGCGACGCCAGCGGGGTTTTCGTCGCCATCCGGTCGATCAGTCAGATGCCGGGCGTCACCTATGCGCGGATATCCGGCGCAGACGGGCGCCTGCTGGCCGAGACGGGCGGGGGCGTGCGTCTCGCCTCCGACGCACGCCTCGCCCATGACGGCGGCGCTTCGCTGTGGTCCGTTCTCAACAGCGGCACACTGCAGGTCTCGGCGCCGATCGTCAGCGAAGGTAGCGCGGTCGGCGAGATCACCCTGCTCAGCGAAACGCCCGGCCTGAAAACACGGATCCTGGGAGCCGTGCTGATCAGTCTGGCCGGCACGGGCGTCGCCCTGCTCGCCGGTCTGTTGATCGCCCTCAGGATGGCGCGACGCATCAGCGAACCCATCACCCAGCTCGCCGCCTTCACCAATGCGGTCCGGGAATCCGGCGACTACCGCCGTACCCCCGACATCGCTGCGGATGGAGAGGTCGGCGACCTCGTCGCCGGCTTTCAGGCCATGCTGACCGGCATCCGCGTTCGCGATGACCGGATCGCGGCCCACGTGGCCGGACTGGAAGAGCAGGTCGCGGCCAGGACCGCCGAGCTCTCCATTGCGAAGGATGTGGCCGAGGCCGCAACCTCGGCCAAGTCCGACTTCCTCGCCGTCATGAGCCACGAGATCCGGACGCCGATGAACGGCATCCTCGCGCTCAGCGAGCTGCTGTCGGCGTCGGACATGCCGCCGCGCCAGCGCCGCTATGCGCAGGTCATCGCCAAGTCCGGCAAGTCGCTTCTGGGGATCATCAATGACATCCTCGACTTCTCCAAGGTCGAGGCGGGGAAGCTGGAGCTGGAGGCCGTCGAGGTCGATCTGGCTGAAGTCGCCGAGGACGTGGCCAGCCTGTTCGCGGAGCGTGCACGGGAAAAGGGGCTGGACCTCGCCGTCTTCGTCGATCCTCGGCTCCCGCCGGTGACGGCCGACCCCACGCGGTTGCGCCAGGTGCTGGGGAATCTCGCCAACAATGCGATCAAATTCACCGAGTCCGGCGGTGTGCTTCTGACCATCGAGCCCAGCCCGGACAATCCCGACCACTGCAGGTTCGGCGTCACGGACACGGGCCCCGGCATTGCGGAAGACAAACTTCCCCGCCTGTTCGAGGCCTTCTCCCAGGCCGACCAGAGCACCACGCGCAAGCATGGCGGCACCGGCCTGGGCCTGACCATCTGCGACCGCCTGGTCCGCGCCATGGGCGGCGAATGGCGTCTGTCCAGCGTGGTGGGGGAGGGCTCGACCTTCGCCTTCGACGCGCGCCTCGGCGCGGCGGGACCGGCGACCGTTCCGCGAGACGGCGCTTCCGGTCTCACTGTCTCCATCGAGGATGTGGGCCCGATGACGGCCCGGGCGCTCCGCCTCTATCTGGAGCGCTTCGGCCTCGCCGTTTCTGACGCGGCCGCTGAACCTGTCGCGGCGTTTTGCGGACCGGCTGTGCCGGTGGGGGTCGTCCCCACGGTGGTGGTGACCTCCAGCGAGATGGAGCCCGCCCCCGGAAGGTGTGTCCTGACCAAGCCCGTACGCCGTTGCGATGTCCTGTCCCTGGCGATGCAGATCCGCTCCGGCCAGGCGCTTGTGCTCCAGGAGACCACTGTCGGCCTGGCTCCGTCGCAGACTTTCAACGGGGCCCGGGTGCTGGTGGTCGACGACTCCGAGGTCAACAGGGAGGTTGCGTCAGAAGCCTTGCAAAGACTGGGCGTGACGCCGTCGCTTGCAGAGGACGGCGCGCAGGCGGTGGAAAGGCTTCGCGTCGAGACGTTCGACCTGGTGCTGATGGACGGGTCGATGCCCGTGATGGATGGTTTCGAAGCCGCCGCCGCTATCCGCAGCGAGGAAGTCGCGGCCGGCCGGGCGCGGACGCCCATTCTCGCCCTGACGGCCCATGTCGTGGGCTCGGCCGCGAACGCATGGCGGGACTCCGGCATGGACGGGGTCATCCACAAGCCGTTCACAGTGGGCGACCTCGCCCGCGCCCTCAACGCTCATTGCGGCCACCTGGCGCAGGAGGCCACCGCCGCAGCCGCGCCGGCCCCGTCTCCGGGCGACCGACCCGACGCCGAACTGTTCGATCCGGAGATCCGGGAAGAGCTCGCCTCAATGGCCCGCAACGGCCGGCCCGATTTCGTGGCCCGGGTCGAGGGCCTGTATGCGGCCAACGCGCCGGCGCGCCTCGACGACCTGCGGCAGGCGGTTTCGGCGGGCGATGCGGATGCATCCGCCCGGGCGGCCCACGCCCTGAAGTCCATGAGTCTCAGCCTCGGCGCTGCAGCCGTAGCCCGCGCCGCCTCGAGCGCGGAAGGCGCGGCGCGCGCCGGCGAACTGGCGGGCATCGATCTGGCCCAGCTGTCCGGCCTGCTGGACCGCACGCTCGCGGCGGCGATGACGCCAAGCGAGCCGTCTGCGGCCCGCGCCGCTCCGCCCGACGGTATTGCGGCCGACTTCGCGCGTGCGGCGGAGGCCGGGCATCTGGCCCTCGTCTACCAGCCGATGATGGATCGCAGCGGCGCCTTCGCGGGGAAGGTCGAGGCCCTGGTGCGCTGGACCTGCCCCGCGCGCGGCCCGCTGAGCCCTGATGCGTTCGTCCCCGCGCTGGAAGCCGCGGGCGTGGTCTCCAGACTGACCGATTTCGTCCTGGAGCGGGCGATGACGGACGGAGCGAGCCGCAGCGATGTCCGCATCTCCGTCAATGCGTCGGCGGAGGAGTTCCAGCGCCATGATTTCGCCGACCGCGTGGCCGTCGCCGCGGCGCGGGCGGGCTTCCCCCTGGAGCGCCTGGAGATCGAGGTGACCGAGACCGCGATCCTCGACATCCAGCTGGCCCGGCCGACGCTGGAGCGCCTCACGGACCTCGGCGTCGGCGTCGCGCTCGACGACTTCGGCTCGGGCTACACCAGCCTGCACGCCCTGCGCACGCTCCGCTTCTCGACGCTCAAGATAGACCGCAGTTTCGTCGCGCGATGCGTCGACGACACGGCTTCAGCCGCGATCATCCACGCGGTGATCGGTGTCGGCCGCGCCCTCGGCATGAAGATCGTCTGCGAGGGCGTGGAGACCGAGGATCAAGTCCGGTTCCTGAGAACCGCAGGCGTCCATTTCATCCAGGGCTATATCTACGCCCGCCCGGCGCCGTTCGCGGATCTGCCGGCGGGTGAGGCCCGGGCGGCCTGATGCGCCGGCCTGCTTGGCTTTTGTTAAATCAAAGATCCGATAGGTCGGGTCTGGAGTACTGAAATGGCTGTTGTACTGATTGTGGATGACGATCCCACTGTGAGACTGATCGTCACTGAACTGCTGCGCGGCGAGGATCACGCCATCGTCGAGGCGGCGGACGGCGATGAGGCGCTCAGGATCGCCGCATCGGTCGGCGTCGATCTCGTCGTCCTCGACATGCTGATGCCGAACAAGGACGGTCTGGAGACCATTCTCGAGCTCCGCAAGCTCCGGCCTGGCATTCGCATCCTCGCCATCTCTTCGGGCGGAAGGATGGAGCCCGGTCATCTGCTCCGTACGGCGATGGTGTTCGGCGCCAACGGATCCCTGGAGAAGCCTCTGCGGCTCGAAAGCTTCTCGCGAATGGTCAACGACCTTCTCGCCCAACCGGTGGCGGACGACTCTCCCGTCATCCGGCAAGGCCTTCCCCGCAACGCCTGATTGACGGTCGGTTGCGACGCGCCAGCCGGCCGGCCCGGGCGACGGAACGTCAGGCCGGCACTTCATTGGAGGGGGAGGACGATGGTGGGTGATGTAGGGTTCGAACCTACGACCCGCTGATTAAGAGTCAGCTGCTCTACCAACTGAGCTAATCACCCGGACCATTCGTCTGGACGGGGCCTCGCAAGGCCCATGCCGGTTCGCGCTGTTCCAGTCTGGGACCGGCTTCGGCGAGGGGGCGTTCCTAATGGGATTGGACTTCGCGCGCAAGGGGATTTGACCCTCCGTTTCGGTTTGTCGCAGGACGCGTTAGGGTCTGACCGGAATCAGCCGCAGGGGAGCGGCGAGGGGACTTGCAGACATGGCCTTCTGGAACCGCCGGCGCTCGATCGACGCCATGCTGGCCCCGCATGAGGGGCCCGCGCTGAAGAAGACGCTGGGCTGGCCGCACCTGATGGCGCTGGGGGTCGGAGCCATCGTCGGCACCGGCATCCTGACGCTGATCGGCGTCGGGGCGGGTCTGGCGGGGCCGGCGGTGATGATCAGCTTCGCCCTGGCGGGCCTGGTCTGCGCCTGCGCCGCCCTGGCCTATGCCGAACTCTCGACCATGATGCCGGCGGCCGGCAGCGCCTACACCTATTCCTACGCCGTCCTGGGCGAGCTGATCGCCTGGATCGTCGGCTGGAGCCTGATCCTCGAATATTCGCTGGTCGTGTCGGCCGTGGCGGTGGGCTGGTCGGGCTACGCCGTCGGCTTCCTCGAGGGGATGGGCGTGGCCCTGCCCGCGGCGCTGGCGGCGGGGCCGCACGTCGAGGGAGGGCTGATCAACCTGCCGGCCGTCTTCATCATCGCCGTGGTGACGGGCCTGCTGCTGCTGGGCACGCGCGAGAGCGCCACGCTCAACGCCGTTCTGGTGGTCATCAAGGTCGCCGCCCTGGTCGCCTTTGTGGCCATCGCCCTGCCGGGCTTCGACAGCGCCAACTTCACCCCCTTCATGCCCAACGGTTTCGGGTCTCCGGCGCTGCCGTTCGCGGAACAGATCACCGGCCGGCCGGTGGTCCAGACCGGGGTCATGGCGGCGGCGGCCATCATCTTCTTCGCCTTCTACGGCTTCGACGCCATCTCGACGGCCGCGGAGGAGACCAAACGGCCCGAACGCGACCTGGCCATCGGCATCGTCGGCTCCATGGTGGTGTGCACCGCGCTGTATCTGGTCGTCGCCGCCGCCGCGATCGGCGCCCGGCCGGTCGCCAGCTTCGCCGAAAGCCCCGAGCCGCTGGCGCTGATCCTGCGGGAGATGGGGCAGGGCACGGCCGCGCAGTGGATCGCGGTCTCGGCCGTGGTGGCCCTGCCGACCGTCCTGCTGGCCTTCCTGTTCGGCCAGAGCCGGATCTTCCTCGGCATGGCGCGCGACGGCCTGCTGCCGCGCCGACTGGCGAGGGTTTCGGTCCGCGGCGTGCCGGCGGTGGTGACGATCTTCACCGCCATCGTGGTGGCGGCCCTGGCCGGCGTGATGCGGCTGGACGAGCTGGCCTCCCTCGCCAACGCGGGAACCCTGGCGGCCTTTGCGGCGGTCGGCGTCTGTCTGATCGTCCTGCGCGTCCGCGATCCGCACCGTCCGCGGGTGTTCAGGGCGCCGCTGTGGTGGCTGGTCGGAGCGATCACCATCATCGGCTGCATCGTCTTCTTCTTCAGCCTGCGGGCCTCGACACAGATGTGGTTCCTGATCTGGAACGCCCTGGGCCTGGTGGTCTATTTCGTCTGGTCGTCGCGCAACTCGCGCCTCGCCCGGGGCGAGGAGCAGGAAGGCTGATGGCGCTGCGCGACCTGTCCGGGGCGGTGGACTTCGCCGTGCTGGAGCGGATGACCGGCGGCGACGACTCGATCAGCGAGGAGGTGCTGGGCCTTTTCGTCCAGCAGGCGGCGATGTGGTCGCCAATGCTGGACGTGCGGGAGGACGGCTGGCGCGACGGGGTGCACACCATACGGGGCGCGGCGGCGGGCATCGGCGCCGGGATGCTGGCGCAGGCCTGCCAGACCGCCGAGACGGCGGAGCGGGCGGACGCCCCGCCCTTGCTGGACCGGGTGCGGGATGCGCTGGAGACGGCCCTGGCCGACGTGGCCGCCTATCGGCACGCCCTGATGCTCCGGTCGCTCCGGGCATGACCGCCGCCGACTATATCGGCCTGGTCCTGGCGGGGACGCCCTGGTGGGCCTTCGCCGTCCTGGCGCTGTTGATCGTGCTGGGCGTCCGGCGACTGCGGACCCGGGTCCGGGGCCCCGGCATGGCTTTCGCCGCGCCGGTCGCCTTCGGCGTTTGGGGTCTGTTCAATCTGGCGGCCTACAGTCAGCAGCATTCACCCGTCGTCGGCGTATCGACCTTCTTGCTGCTGTTGGCGGCAGGCTGGGTCTCCACGCGATTGTACGCGGGCGAGAAGGCCGATCTCACGGCCGATGGCCGGTTCCTGTTTCACGGCACGCCGGAGCCCCTGATCACCTACATGGCGGTCTTCGCCATCCGGTTCGGCCTTGAGGTCTGGGAGGGTTTCGAGCCTGCCGCCTCGCCGCTGGCCGGGGCCGTCGCCATCGGGGTGTCCGCCTTCGTGGCGGGACGGACCGCCCAGCGAGCCATCTCCCTGCTTCGTGCGCGCCGGGTGGCGGCGGTCGCAGCCTGAGCGCCTAGCCGCGGGTGCGGTCGAAGGCCTCGAATTCGTGGGCGATGCAGCGGTCTATCAGGGTGCGCCAGACGGGCTCTGCGATCGCCGGGGACAGGCCCGCCCCGTCCGCGGCCACCAGCACCTTGCTGACCACATCCTCGATGCGCGCGTCGTCGTGCACTACCGAACGGTCCGGCTTGATGCGGGCGGCGGCGTCCATGTAGCGTTGGCGTTCGGCCAGCAGCCGCACGAGGGCCCGGTCGAGGGCGTCGACCCCCTGCCGGACTTCGGCCATGGAGGCGCAGTCCTCCGGGGCGGTGCGCGGATCGATGGCGACGCTATCCGACAAAGGCGCGCTCCAGCACATAGTCGCCCGGCTCGGCGTTCGAGCCCTCCTTCATGCCGAAGGATTCCAGCAGCTCGGCGGTCTCCCTGATCATGGCCATGGAGCCGCACAGCATCACCCGGTCGCGCTCCGGCGAGAAGCCCTCCGGCAGGCCGAGGTCGGCGAACAGGGCGCCGGATTTGATCCGGTCGGTGATCCGGCCCGGGGTCCCGAACGGTTCGCGGGTGACGGTGGGATAGTAGGTCAGCCGGGCCTTCGCCTCCTCGCCGATCAGCGGGTCGTCATGGATGCCCGAGGTGAAGAAGTCGCGGTAGGTCAGGTCCGCCGCATGGCGCACCGTGTGGCAGACCACGACCTGTTTGAACCGGCTGTAGGTGTCGGGATCGCGGGCCACGCTGAGCCAGGGCGCCAGGCCGGTGCCGGTCCCGATCAGCCACAGCCGCTCGCCGCCGGTCAGGGCGTCGAGCACCAGGGTGCCGGTCGGCTTCTTGCCCATCAGCACGGTGTCGCCCGGCTGGATCTTCTGCAGGCGCGAGGTCAGGGGGCCGTCGGGCACCTTGATCGACAGGAACTCCAGTTCCTCGGCCCAGCACGGGCTGGCGATGGAATAGGCGCGCAGGACGGGTTTGCCGCCGTCTTCGCCCGGCAGGCCGATCATCACGAACTCGCCCGAGCGGAAGCGGAAATCCTCGGGTCTGGCGATGGCGAAGCTGAACAGCTGGTCGGTCCAGTGGCGCACCCACAGCACTTCCAGTTCGTGGAAGGCGGAGGGCTTCGCGGGCGGGGGAGAGACGGCGACGTCGGTCATTGCGCGCTTCTTAGGGGGTGAGAGGCGAGGGGGGAAGGGATGCGCATGTCGCGCCGGACCTGTTCCGCGGCCCGCCCTCCCGATGCTGTCTTCTCGCCCCTGATAATCCCGCCCCTTTCGACCCCGGCCCGTACCCTTCCGCCCCTCCACGCGGCGGCGTTCGCCCGCTTGCGACCGAAGCTGACGCAGCCGTGTGCCTCTATGTGAAATGACCACGGGGACAGGGCTTCTTGACCGTTCGAGGCGCATCACGACCACCGCATCCGGCACGACAGCGCCCGCCGGCGACGGCCGCCTGCAGCCTCTTCGGACGGCCCGTAATTTCCCGGAGAGCATCGTGTACTTTCGACCCGGACGCCGCCGCCGTGGAATCGGGGATGACGCCGGCCAAAACCGCCGCTAGCGTCCGCGCCATGCGCAACAAACTCCTCGCCTCCACCCTCTTTCTTGCGGCGCTTTCGCCGTTCACCGCCGCGATGGCGCAAACGCCGGACCCGGCGGTCCTGACCCCCGAGCGGGTGTTCGCCAATCCCTCGCTGTCAGGGCCGGTGGCGCGCGGCGTCAGCCTGTCGCCGGACGGCGAACTGGTCGCCTTCCTGCGCTCGCGCGAGGACGACGTCGACGTGCTGGACCTGTGGGCGGCGCCGACGGGCGAGGGAGAGCCGTTCAAGCTGATCGACGCACGGGCGCTGGTCCCCGACGCCGGCGAACTGTCCGAGGCCGAGAAGGCGCGGCGCGAACGGATGCGGATCAGCCAGCGCGGGGTGGTCGAGTATTCCTGGGACCAGCAGGGGCGCTACATCCTCGCCCCGCTGGAAGGCGACATCTTCCTGGCCGAGCGCGAGGGCGGGGCTGTGCGCCGCCTCACGGAGACCGAGGCCGACGAGATCGACGCCAAGGTCTCGCCATTGGGTAATTTCGTGTCCTTTGTGCGCGAGCAGGATCTGGTCGTGCTGGCGCTCGAGGGGAACCGCGAGACGGCGGTCACCACCGACGGCGAGGGCCTGATCACCTGGGCCACGGCCGAGTTCATCGCCCAGGAGGAGATGGACCGCGACACCGGCTACTGGTGGAGCCCCGACGAACGGTACATCGCCCTGCAACGGACGGACGAGAGCACGGTCGACATCATTCCGCGCCTGGACATCACCGGCGGCGGCGCCAGCGTGGTCGAGCAGCGCTATCCGCGCGCCGGACGGCCGAATGCGGTCGTCGAACTGTTCGTGCATGACCGAGAGAGCGGGCGACGGACCCAGGTCGATCTGGGGGCCAACAAGGACATCTACCTGGCCCGGGTCGACTGGTCGGCCGACGGCGACACCCTCTATGTCCAGCGTCAGTCGCGGGACCAGAAAACGCTCGATCTGCTGAGCGTCGATCCGGCCACGGGCGCCTCGCGGGTGATCCTGACCCGCACATCGAACGCCTGGGTGCCGCTCAATCACGACTTCCGCGCGCTGGACGACGGCAACTTCATCTGGTCGTCCGAGGAGACGGGGTGGAAGCACCTGTACCTCTACAGCCGCGACGGCCGCCGCATCCGGGCCATCACCCGCGGCGACTGGCCGGTGAAGGGCCTGACCGGCGTCAATCAACAGACGGGCGAAGTCTTCTTCACCGCCTCCATGCGGGACGGGCGTGAACTGCCGATCGAACAGCAGATGTTCCGCGCCAGCCTGCGCCGGACCGCGGCGCCGGCCGCCGTGACTCCGGGCGGCGGCTGGTGGGGCGCCTCGATGAACCGGACGGGCACCGCCTATGTCGGCAACTACACCGACCTGAACACCCCGCCCCAATCCGGCCTCTACCGCGCGGACGGAACCTTCGTGCGGTGGATCGAGGAGAACCGGCTGGACGCGGGTCATCCGATCTTCCCCTATGTCTCGCGGCGCGGGGCGGTGACCTTCGGCACCCTGGAAAGCCATGGCGAGACGCTCGTCTGGCAGATGACCACCCCGCCGGGCTTCGACCCGTCGAAACAGTATCCCGTGGTCATGCAGGTCTATGGCGGGCCGTCGGGCGGCGGCGTCAAACAGGGGTGGCAGAGCGCCACCAATCAACTGTTGACTGAGGCCGGCTACATCGTCTTCCGCCTCGACAATCGTGGCGAGGGCGATCGCTCCGCGGCCTTCAAACAGGCCCTGTATCTGAAGATGGGCCGGCCTGAGATCGAGGATCAGGTTCTGGCCGCCAACTATCTGAGATCTCTGCCTTACGTCGCGGACGACCGTATCGCGATGATGGGCTGGTCCTATGGCGGTTTCATGAGCCTGATGGCGCTGACCGAGCCGGAGATGGGCCTGACCTCGGCCATCGCCGGCGCCCCGCCGACGGAGTGGAGCCTGTACGACACCCACTACACCGAGCGCTTCATGTCGACGCCGGAGCTGAACCCCGAAGGCTACGCCGCCTCGGACGCCATTCCGCGCCTCGACAACCTCACGGGGCGGCTGTTGCTGATGCACGGCATGGCGGACGACAACGTCATTCTCGAGAACTCCACCCGGGTCATCGACGCGCTGCAATCCCGCTCCATTCCCTTCGAACTCATGCTCTACCCCGGCCAGCGTCATGGCGTTCGGGGCAATGAAAGGCAGCTGCAGCAATGGCGGACGTATCTGGACTTCCTGGATCGCACGATCGGTTCGAGGGCGCCCGCCGTGCGGGACTGATCGCTTGGGCGGCGCTCGTCGCAGCTTCAGTCTGGGCTCCCCAAGCCCGGGCCCAGGCGGCCGCCCCGGATTCCGGGCGGACCTGCCGGATCCTGAGCGAAATGCCCGCGGCGGAGCAGGCGGACATCCGGCGGCATGCCGTCGAGTCGGGCCGCCCTGTTCCTGACGGCGCGGATATTGAAATTTGCCGCGAACCGATAACCTTCAGCTCCCTGTCTCCCGCGGACATACTGAATGTGCTGGGGCCGGCAGACGCGCCGTATGCAAGTGTTATCCGCTGGTCCGGTTCACGGGTTCCGGTAGGCCGGGGCGAGGACGCAGTGCTTTTCGGCATGCCCATTCTGCTCAAGGACAATATCGAAACCGCTGACATGCCCACCACCGCCGGCTCGCTGGCGCTGGTCGACAACGCCCCCGGGCGCGACGCCCCCCTGGTCACACGGCTGCGCGCTGCCGGCGCCGCGGTTGTCGGCAAGACCAATCTGTCGGAATGGGCGAACATCCGCTCGGGCAATTCGATCAGCGGCTGGAGCGCCGTGGGCGGGCAGACGCGCAATCCCTATGATCCCGAGCGCACCCCTTGCGGCTCATCTTCAGGGAGCGCGGTGGCCGTAGCTATCGGCCTGACGCCGGTCGCCATCGGCACGGAGACGGACGGCTCGATCACCTGTCCGGCCTCGGTCAACGGCGTGGTTGGCTTCAAGCCGACCGTGGGGCTGGTCAGCCGCACCCACATCGTGCCGATCAGCCATTCCCAGGATACGGCCGGTCCGATCGCTACGACGGTCGAGGATGCCGCCATCGTGCTCACCGCCATCGCCGGCTCCGACCCGCTGGATTCCGCCACGGCGGAGGCCGACGCGCGCCGGGTCGACTACAGGGCGGCGCTGGACGCCAATTCGCTGCAGGGCGCCCGCCTCGGCGTCATGCGCTTTCTGGTCTCCAACTATTCGGCCGAGGCCCGGGCCGAGTTCGAGCGGGCCCTGACCAATCTGCGCGCGGCCGGGGCCGAGATCGTCGAGATCACCGAGGCGCCGGCCGACTTCCGCCAGATCGGCGGCTGGGAGCTGACGGTGCTGCTGACGGAGCTGAAGCACGATCTGAACCTGTATCTGGCCTCGACCGATCCGGAACAGGTGCGCACGCGGACCCTCGCCGACGTCATCGCCTTCAACGCCGCCGAGCCGCGCGAGACGGTCCTGTTCGGCCAGGAGCTGTTCGAACTGGCCCAGGCGACCGGCGGGCTGGACGATCCGGCCTATGTCGAGGCGCGCGAACGCTCGTTCCGCGCCTCCGGCCCGGAGGGGATCGATCGCATGATGGCGACGCACAATGTCGTCGCCCTGATCGCCCCGACCACCTCGCGCGCCTGGACCAACGACCGAGAGGACGAGGACGACATGCAGGGCTCGGCCAGCCGGCTGGCGGCGGTGGCGGGCTATCCGCACCTGACGGTGCCGATGGGCTTCGACCGGGGCATGCCGGTGGGCATCAGCTTCATCGGCGGCAAGTGGGATGACGCCAGGGTCCTGTCGCTGGGTCATGCCTATGAGCTGCGGACGCGGGAGCGGCGGCCGCCGACGGTCTCCGCTCTGCAACCTTCATCGTGACGGCTGGTTGAGGCGCAATGGAAAAGCAGTTCGTCAGATTCGCCACGGCGACCGCCAGGTTCGCCGGCAAGCCGTGGACCTTCTTCGGCTGTCTGGCGATCGTGCTGGTGTGGGCCGTTTCGGGGCCGGTCTTCGGCTTCAGCCAGACCTGGCAGCTGGTGATCAACACCGGTACGACGATCGTCACCTTCCTGATGGTGTTCCTGATCCAGAACACCCAGAACCGGGACGGGGCGGCGATGCAGGCGAAGCTTGACGAGCTCTTGCATGCCGTCAGCGCCGCGGACGAACGGTTCATCGGCATCGAACACCTGACCGACAGGGACCTCGGGCGGATTCTGGCTGAGGTCGAGGCCCGGGGCCAGCGTCTGCACGACGACGCCCAGCTGCCGATCGTCGCCACACGGGCCGAGGATGAATCGGCCAGGGCGCGAAGCGCCGCCCCGAAGCCGTCGCGCAAGAGGGTCGCCGCCCGCCGAAAGGCCGCCGCGTGAGCGACCTGGCCGCCAACATCGTCGGCACCGCCGCCGCCCTCTGTTCGATCACCAGTTTCGCCCCCCAGATCATCAAGATCTGGAAGACGCGCGACGCATCGTCGGTATCGCTGAAGACCTATTCCCTGACCGTCACCTGTTTCGTTCTGTGGACGGCCTATGGCGTGCTGACGGGCGCATGGCCGATCATCGTCGCCAATGCCTGCGCCCTGGTCATGGCCTCGGGGGTGTTGCTGATGAAATGGCGGTTCCGCGAGCCAGCGTCAGGCTGACCGCGCCGCCGCCTGGGCGGCGTGGATCAGCGCCATGATCTGGTCGGCCGCCTCTTCGGGCGGGCAGGCGGCTGCGTCGATGCGGAGGTCCGGCGTCTCGGGCGCTTCATAGGGACTGTCGATACCGGTGAAATGGCTGAGCTGGCCCGCACGGGCCTTGGCGTAGAGGCCCTTGACGTCGCGCGCCTCGGCGACCGCCAGAGGCGCGTCGACGAAGACCTCGATGAACTCCCCCGGCTCCATCCGCTCCCTCGCCACCCGTCGCTCCTCGCGGAAAGGCGAGATGAACGAGACCAGGACGATCAGACCGGCGTCGGTCATCAACCGGGCGACCTCGGTGATCCTGCGGATGTTCTCGACCCGGTCCGCGTCGGTGAAGCCGAGATCGCGGTTCAGCCCGTGGCGGATGTTGTCGCCGTCCAGCAGCACCGAATGTAGGCCTTCAGCCAACAGCCTCTGCTCGACGAGGTTGGCGATCGTGGACTTGCCTGCGCCGGACAGGCCGGTGAACCACAGCACAAGCGGCGACTGGCGCTTGAGCGCCGCACGGTCGGTCCGGCCGACGCTCAAGGCCTGGGGGCGCACATTGGCCGCGCGGCGCAGGGCGAAGCGGATCATGCCCGCCCCAGCGGTCTCGTTCGTCATCCGGTCGATCAAAATGAAGCCGCCGAGGTCGCGGTTGACCGCATAGGGCTCGAAGGCCAGGGGGGCGTCGAGCGCGAGGGTGCATAGGCCGATGTCGTTCAGGCCCAGGGTGGCCGCAGCCAGGTGTTCGCCCGTATCGACGTTGACCTTGTGGCGCAGATCGCTGATCCGCGCCGGAACCGTCGTGGCGCCGAGCTTGAGCCAGTATGACCGGCCCGGCAGCAACGGTCGGTCCGACATCCAGACCAGATGGGCCTCGAACTGATCGGCGACCTCGGGCGGCGCCGCGGCGGAGGCGATTACGTCGCCGCGCGAGACGTCGACATCAGTGGTCAGCGTCAGGGTCACGGACTGTCCCGCGCCGGCGACCTCAAGGTCCCCGTCCATGGCGATGATACGAGCGATTGTAGATGCAGCGTTCGAGGGTAGAACGCGGACGGCGTCGCCGGGACGGGCCTCGCCCGCGAGGATCCGGCCCATCAGGCCCCGGAGTTCCTGGTCGGGCCGGCTGACGCCCTGGATCACCATCCGCAGCGGTCGCGCGGCCCCTGGGGGGAGGCTCACCGCCTGCAGGTGGTTCAGCAATCCCGGGCCGGCATACCAGGGCGTCAGGTACCCGGCGGCGGAGATGTTCTCTCCGGTCCGGGCGCAGGTCGGAATGGCGGTGACGTCGTTCAGGCCAATGTCGGCGGCGAAGGCGCGATACGCCTGGACGATGCTGTCGAACCGCTCCTGCGACCCCTCGACCAGATCCATCTTGTTCACCGCCAGCACGACCCGCTGGACGCCCAGCAGGGCGAGCAGGCGGCTGTGCCGGCGGGTCTGGGTCAAGACGCCCTTGCGGACGTCGATCAGGACGATGGCCAGGTCCGCAGTCGAGGCCGCGGTGACCATGTTGCGCGTGTACTGCTCGTGCCCCGGCGTGTCCGCGAGCACGAAGCGCCGGTCGCCGAAATCGAAGAAGCGGTAGGCGACGTCGATCGTGATGCCTTGCTCGCGCTCGGCCGAGAGGCCGTCGACGAGGAAGGACAGGTCCGGGGCGCCGTCCAATTCGGGCAGCCGGGCGATCTGATCCGCCGGCACAGCGCCCGCGTCATGGAGCAGCCGGCCGATCAGGGTCGACTTGCCGTCGTCGACGGAGCCGCATGTGATCAGGCGGACGATGTCCTTCGGGCCGGCGTCGGCAGGCGCGGCCATCAAAAATAGCCCTCCCGCTTCTTCTGCTCCATCGAGGCGGCGGGATCCTGGTCGATGGCCCGGCCCTGCCGTTCGGAGATCGAGGCTTCAGCAACCTCGCGCACCACGGCGTCGAGCGTCTCGGCATCGCTCTCCACGGCAGCGGTCAAGGGCCAGCAACCGAGGGTGCGGAACCGCACCCGACGCATCCGGGCCGCTTCGCCCGGGCGCAGCGGCATCCGATCGTCGTCGAGCATGAGCAGTGCGCCGTCGCGCTGGATGACCGGCCGGTCCGCGGCGAAGTAGAGGGAGGGCAGGGCGATAGCCTCGCGCCGGATGTAGCGCCACACGTCGAGTTCGATCCAGTTCGACAGTGGGAAGACGCGGACGGACTCTCCCTTGTGCAGGCGTGCGTTATAAAGGCTCCAGAGTTCCGGGCGCTGGCGCTTCGGGTCCCAGCCATGGGTGGCGCTGCGGATCGAGACGATCCGCTCCTTGGCCCGGCTCATCTCCTCGTCGCGGCGCGCGCCACCGAACGCGGCGTCGAATCCGTATGCGTCCAGCGCCTGCTTCAGCCCCTGGGTCTTCCACAGATCGGTGTGGACGGCCGCGCCATGATCGACGGGATTGACGCCTTGCGCCTCGGCTTCAGGATTGCGGTGGACGATCAACTTCATCCCGGCCAACGCGGCGGCCAGATCGCGGAAGGCGTACATCTCGCGGAATTTCCACAAGGTATCGATGTGCAGCAGCGGAAAGGGCGGGGGCGCGGGAAAGAAGGCCTTGCGGGCCAGATGCAGCAGGACAGCCGAGTCCTTCCCACCCGAGAAAAGCATGACCGGCCGCTCGCGCTCCGCGACGACTTCCCGGAAGATGTGAATGGCCTCGGCTTCGAGCCGGCCCAGAACGTCGTCGTGAAGCCGCATGGTCGGTCCTGTTTCGCCGCCCTAGCTGTGAAGGCGGAATCGCCCGGCGCCAAGGCTTGCGAGTTCAGCCCTTGCTTCGCGACCGGGACAGATCGGGTGACGGCGCCGGTGGAACCTCGCGTTCCCGGCGGAACCGGTTGCCGTCAGCGGGGATTGTAGGACCTGTTGTACCGAGGAGCCCACCTATGAAAAAGACGATTGCAGCCGTTCTGGCCGGAGGGATGCTCGTCGCAACCCAGGCCATGGCGACCACCCAGGCCACCCCGCGCGTCGGCGATCGGGTTGGTCCGCAAAGCGGCGAAGCCAGTGAACTGGCCGGCGGGTTTTCGCCCGCTCTGATCTTCGCGGCGGTGACGATTGCGTCCTTCGCACTGATCACCACGGTCAACGACGACAGCGAAAGCGACTGATTTCTGTAGCCGGCGGCTGAGCCCCGGGCTCGCTCGGGCTCAGCCCGCCGTAGCTTCAACTTGACGGACCACGGCGGTTGTCTCGATCTCGACCCGTGCAGCGTCCTCGATCAAGCCTTTGACCACCACGACGGCCATGGCCGGATAATGTGGGCCGATCAGGTCGCGCCATACGCCGCCGATCTCGCGCAGCGACGCGATATATTCGGCTTTTTCAACGATATACCACGTCATCCGGACGATGTGCTCGGGCCGTGCCTCGGCTTCTGCCAGTACGGCGAGCGTGTTCTCGAGAGTCTGACGAACCTGCGCCGTGAAGTCGGTCGGGAACACCCCGGCCGTATCCCAGCCGATCTGGCCGGCGACAAACACCATCCGGCCGCTCGCCTCCATCCCGTTGGAATAGCCCTTCGGCCGGGGCCAGCCCTGGGGCAGCAGGACGCGGTTCATGGCTGGGTCTCCAGGAAGGGCTGGATGCGGGCGCGCAGGGCCTCGGGCCAGGGTTCGGGCTTCAGCGCGCTGCCGACGTAGACGATGGTCTGGGTTGCTTCGAAGCGGCGCTGGCCGCCGCTGTCGATGAGGTGCCGGACGCCGCAGGAGGCGCCCCCCAGTTTTGTGACCGTGAGGGAGAAAGCCAGGTCGTCCTCCAGACGCGAGGGGGCGATGAAGCGGGCCTCGACGGCGGCGGTCGGCACGCTGACCTGACGCTCGACATGCAGTTCGCGGAACGAGGCGCCGAGCGGGCCGGCGAACCAGTCCTCGACGACTCCATTCAACATCTCGAAATAGCGGGGGAAGAAGACGATGCCGGCGGCGTCGCAGTCGGCGAAGCGCACGCGGCGCTCAACCGTGAAAACCTGACCTCTCATGCCGACTCCTTGAGGCGGAAGCGCTGCAGCTTGCCGGTCTGCGTTCTGGGCAGGGCGTCCGTGAACTCCAGCGCGCGCGGATATTTGTAGGGGGCGATAACGGTCTTCACATGGTCCTGCAGCGCGGCGCGCAGGGCGTCGGACGGGCCGTGACCGGGATTGAGGACAACAAAGGCCTTGACGATCTGGCCGCGTTCCTCGTCCGGGGCGCCGATGACGGCGGCCTCCGCCACGGCGGGGTGGCCGAGCAGGGCGTGCTCCACCTCGGGCGCGCCGATGTTATAGCCGGAGGAGACGATCATGTCGTCAGCGCGGGCGACGAACCAGAAATACCCGTCCTCATCCAGCCGGTAGACGTCGCCGGTCAGGTTCCAGCCGTCCTGGACGTAGGCGGACTGGCGCGGGTCGTCGAGGTAGCGGCACCCGGTGGGGCCGCGCACGGCCAGGCGGCCGGTCCCGCCGGGGGGGAGGGGACGGCCGTCGGCGTCGATGATGCGGGCTTCATAGCCGGGTACGGCCTTGCCGGTGGAGCCGGGGCGGATCTCGTCGCCGCGGGCGGAGATGAAGATGTGGATCATCTCGGTCGAGCCGATGCCGTCGATGATGCGCACGCCCGTGGCCTCGTGCCAGGCGTCGGAGGTGGCGGCGGGCAGGGCCTCGCCGGCCGAGACGCAGGTGCGCAGGGACGACAGGTCGTGCTCGCCGGCCAGCTTCAGCAGGGCGCGGTACCCGGTCGGGGCGGTGAACAGGGCGGTCGCCTTGCAGCGCGCGATGGTTTCGGCGAGGGCGTCGAAGCCGGGACGCGGGGCGAAGGCGGTCGCGGCGCCGGCGGCGGCGGGGAACACGACCAGCCCGCCGAGGCCGAAGGTGAAGGCGATCGGCGGGGTGCCGACGACGACGTCGCCGGGCGCGAGATCGAGGGCGTGCCGCGCGAACCCATCCGCCATGGCGAGGACGTCGCGATGGAAATGGACGCAGCCCTTGGGCTGGCCCGTGGTGCCGGAGGTGAAGGCGATCAGGGCCGGGTCCTCGGCGGCCGTGTCCACGGCGTCGAAGCCGGTTCCAGGCGGCAAGGCCCGGGCGGCCGTCTGCAGGGCGGCGGAGTCCATGACACGGGTCAGCGAGCCGGTTGCGGCTCGGGCCTCGGCGACGGCGTCGGTCAGGCTGGCGTAGACGAGGGCGTGACTGATGCGGGCCTTGTCGAGAACAGTCGCCAGTTCGGCGGGGCGGAGCATGGGCATGGTGGCGACCACGACGCCGCCGGCCTTGAGGATGGCGAACCACGCCAGCACGGTCCAGGAACTGTTCGGGCCGTGCAGCAGCACGCGATTGCCGGGGACGAGACCCAAGTCGTCGACCAGCACCCGGGCCATGCGGCTGGAGATGAGGTCGACCCGGCTCCAGGACAATTCGAGGTCGTGGTCGATCAGGGCGCGGCCTTCGGGGCCGGCGGCGGCCAGGGCGCGGCGCAGCAGTTCGGCGGCGGCGTTGAGACGCTCGGGATAGACCAGCTCGGGCCGGTCGAAGAGGAATGTCGGCTGCTGCTCCGGCGGCGGCAGGTGGTCCAGCACGAAGCGGTCGATGTGGGCGCTGGTCCCCATCAGAGGCCTCCCGCGAAGCCGGCCAGCGCCTGACGGGCGATGACGATCTTCTGCACCTCGGAGGCCCCCTCGTAGATCCGCAGGGCGCGGATTTCGCGATAGAGCCGCTCTACCGGATTGCCGGAGACGACGCCGAGGCCGCCGAAGATCTGCACCGCCGCGTCGATCACCGCCTGGGCCTCGTCGGTGGCGTAGAGTTTGGCCATGGCGGCCTCGCGGGTGACGCGCGGCGCGCCTTGGTCCTTGAGCCAGGCGGCGCGGTAGATCAGCAGGGCAGAGGCGTCGATCTTCAGCGCCATCTCGGCCAGCGAGGCCTGGACCAGCTGCAGGTCGCTCATCGGGGCGCCGAACAGGTTTCGGCTGGTGGCGCGCGTTGCGGCCTCGTCGAAGGCGCGGCGCGAGAAGCCGAGGGCGGCGGCGGCGACGGTGGAGCGGAAGACGTCGAGCGTGGCCATGGCGATGCGGAAGCCCTCGCCGGGCGCGCCGAGGATGCGGTCGGCATCGATGCGGCAGTCCTTGAACCGGATCGTGGCCAGCGGGTGGGGCGCCATCAGGGGGATGCGCTCGACGATCTCGAAGCCGGGCGTGTCGGCGTCGACCACGAAGGCGCCTAGACCCTTGGCGCCGCCTTCGCCGGTGCGGGCGAAGACGGTGTAGCGATCGGCGAGGCCGCCGTTGGAGATGAAGGTCTTGGTCCCGTCCAGCACCCAGTGGTCGCCGTCGCGGCGGGCCGAGGTCGACAGGGCGGCGACGTCGGAGCCGGCTTCGGGCTCGGACAGGGCGAAGGCGGCGATGGTCTGGCCCGAGGCGACGCCGGGCAGCCAGCGCGCCTTCTGGTCGTCCGTTCCGAACAGGCTGATCGGACCGGAGCCGAGGCCCTGCATGGCGAAGACGAAATCGGCGAGGCCGGAGCGGCGGGCCAGGGTCTCGCGCGTCAGACACAGGGTGCGGACGTCCAGCTTGCCGGCGGCGTCGGGGATGGCGTTGTTGAGCCAGCCGCCCTCGGCCAGCGCCTTCAGGATGGCGCGGCAATCGCCGTCCAGATCCTGGTCGCCGTGCAGGCCGACCGCGGCAGTCTTGTCCGCCCATGCGTCGAGATCGGCGGCGAAGGCCCGGTGGCGGTCGTCGAAGAAGGGCCAGTCGAGGAAGGTGCGGTCCGCCATGCTCAGTTCCCCTCGAACACCGGCTCGCGCTTGGCGGCGAAGGCCTCGTAGGCGCGGCGGAAGTCCTTTGTCTGCATGCAGATGGCCTGTGCCTGGGCCTCGGACTCGATGGCGGCGTCCAGGCTCATGTCCCATTCGACGTTGAGCTGGTTCTTGGTGACGCCATGGGCGAAGGTCGGGCCCCTCGCCAGCGACAGCGCCAGTTCGCGAGCGGCGTCCAGCAGGGCGTCGGGCTCGACGAGGCGGTTGTGAAAGCCCCAGCGCTCGCCCTCGTCGGCGGTCATGACCCGGCCGGTCAACAGCAGCTCCGACGCCCGGCCCTGACCGATCTGGCGGGGCAGGATGGCGCAGGCGCCCATGTCGCAGCCGGCCAGGCCCACGCGGGTGAAGAGGAAGGCGGTTTTCGTCCGCGGCGTGGCCAGGCGCAGGTCCGAGGCCATGGCCATGATGGCGCCGGCGCCGACGCAGACGCCGTCCAGCGCGGCGATGACCGGCTGGGGGCAGCCGCGCATGGCCTTGACCAGATCGCCCGTCATGCGGGTGAAGGCCAGCAGCGCCGGCATGTCCATTTCGGTCAGCGGCCCGATGATCTCGTGCACGTCGCCGCCCGAGGAGAAATTGCCGCCCGCGCCGGTGACGATGACGACCTTGCAGTCGTCGGCGTGGACCAGGGTTCGGAACAGGTCGCGCATCTCGGCATAGGAGTCGAAGGTCAGCGGATTTTTCCGCTCCGGCCGGTTGAGGGTAAGGACGGCGACGCCGTCGTCATCGACCGACCAGAGGAAATGTTCGGCCTTGTAGTCGCGCGCCTTCATCGGTTCGGCTCCTCGTGGATGGCGGCCCGGAGCGACCGCTTGGTCTGCTCCAGCAGGCGGATCAGGTCGTCGGCCTCGGCCGGTGTGAGATCGGCCAGCAGCGACTCGATCCAGGATTCGTGGGCCATCGCCATGGCGCTGAAGCGGGCGCGGCCGAGGGCGGTCAGGCGGACGCGCTGCACCCGCCGGTCGGCCCCGGGCAGGTGCTCGATCAGCCCGTCGGCCTTGAGCCTCCGGGCCAGTCCGGTGACGTTGCCGTTGGAGACCATCAGCATGCGCGAGACCTCGCCCATGGTCAGCCCGGCCTCGCCGGCGCGATCCAGCGCCGACAGCATGTCGAACCGGGGCAGGGTGGAGCCGAACGCGTCGCGCAGCCGCTGGGAGATGGTCTGTTCGATGGTGGTGGTGCAGGTCAGCAGCCGCAGCCACAGGCGCAGGGAACGCTTTCCGTCGGGGGCTCCGCCGAGCCGGTCGGGCAGGGCGGCGGCGGCGCTCACAGTTCGCCCCCGGCCACCGGAACGGCGGCGCCGTTGATCCCGGAGGCGCCGTCGCCGCACAACCAGACGATGGTCTGGGCCACTTCGTCGGGCGTGATTAGCCGGCCCTGCGGATTGGAGGCGGCGAGGGCGGCGCGGGCCTCCTCCTCGCTGCGGCCGGTTTTCGCGACGATGGACTGGATGGAGCGGGCGACCAGTTCGGTCTCGGTGAAGCCGGGGCAGACGGCGTTGACGGTGACGCCCTTGCTGCCGACCTCGAGCGCCAGGGCGCGGGTCAGGCCGACGAGGCCGTGCTTGGCCGCGACATAGGCGGAGACATAGGCATAGCCCTTGAGCCCGGCGGTCGAGGCGACATTGATGATGCGGCCCCAGCGGCGGGTCAGCATGCCGGGCAGGACCAGACGCGCGGCCTCGGCGGGGGCCTCAAGATTGAGGGCCAGCATAGTGCGGAAGGCGTCGGCGTCGGTTTTCAGGAACGGGGCAGAGGTGGCGGCGCCGGCGTTGTTGATCAGGATGTCGATGGGTCCGAACCGGTCTCGGCCGACCTCGATGGCGGCGGCGAGGGCGTCGGGATCTGTCACGTCGGCGGGGGCGGCGAAGGCGAGGTCGCCGATGCGGTCGGCAGTCTCGTTAAGACGCGCCACATGGCGGCCGATCAGGGTGACCTGGCAGCCGGCCTCGGCCAGCCGTTCGGCGGTCGCCCGGCCGATGCCCGACCCGGCGCCGGTGACCACGGCGTGATGTCCGCTCAGGCTCATACCGGTCCCGCCTGCTGCTGCTTTTCGAGATTGCGGGCCAGCTGGGCGAAGCCGGCGCGGTACTGGACTGGCGGCCGCATCCCGCGCCAGCCCAGTTCGGCGGCGGCGCGCAGGCTCCAGTTCGGATCGGCCAGATGGGGCCGGGCCAGGGCGCACAGGTCGGCGCGACCGGCGGCGAGGATGCTGTTGACGTGGTCGGTCTCGTAGATGTTCCCGACCGCCATGGTGGCCACGCCCGCCTCGTTGCGGATGCGGTCGCTGAAGGGCGTCTGGAACATGCGGCCGTAGACGGGTTTTCCGTCCGGCGTGGTCTGGCCGGCCGAGACGTCGATCAGATCGCACCCCGCGTCGGCGAAGGCGCGGGCGATGACGACGGACTCTTCGGGCGTCAGGCCGTCCTCGACCCAGTCGGTGGCGGACAGTCGGACCGACATCGGCCTGTCGTCCGGCCATACGGCGCGCATGGCGACGAAAATCTCCAGCGGGAAGCGCAGCCGGTTCTCCAGCGAGCCGCCGTATTCGTCAGCGCGCCGGTTGGAGATCGGGGTCAGGAAGGACGACAGCAGATAGCCGTGGGCGCAGTGCAACTCGACCATGTCGAAGCCGGCCTCGTCGGCCCAGATCGTGGCGCGGACGAAGTCGTCGCGGACGCGGTCCATGTCGGCGCGGGTCATTTCGCGCGGCGTCTGGTCATCGTCTGACCACGGAATGGGGGAGGGGGCGATCAGCTCCCAGCTGCCTTCGAGCAGGGGCTCATCGGCGCGCGGTCCCCAAGGCCGTTCGACCGAGCCCTTGCGGCCCGCGTGGGCCAGCTGGATGGCGATGCGCGAGCCCTGGGCGTGAACGAAGTCGACGATCCGCCCCCAGGCGTCGCGGTGTTCGGGGCGGTACATTCCCGCACAGCCTGGGGTGATGCGGGCGTCGGCGGAGACGTCGGTCATCTCCGTAAACACCAGTCCAGCCCCGCCGAGCGCCCGAGCGCCGAGATGGACGAGATGGAAGTCTCCGACCGTCCCGTCTTCGGCCGAATACATGCACATGGGTGAGACGACGACGCGGTTCGGCACC